>WOR8_10007784_pt1 | contig 21260 bp, 23 predicted proteins | sample DeeMarSeWOR38_10_FD_19890 | JGI IMG/M metagenome (IMG submission 19890) | reverse complement strand
AAGAATTGACAGTCCTCGCAAGCAACCCCGAGTAGTTGGATGAAGGCCCGATCCAAATATAACTCCAGGGTCAATCCATAAGAGAATCTCACTCCCTGATAGCTTCACCGACTGTTTACTGGTGATGATTTTGAACCGGTCAACAACAAGGGGCTCCTGGGCAGCAAGCTGCTGCCAATGCCCGTAAGGGAGTCGATAGTGACTAGTTAGGCTATACTCAGGATGGTCGCAAAAAAATGACTCCAAGGTGGCATCGGCAGGGCTGGTAAAGAACAAATAAGTGTAATCTGCCTCCGGCCAAACCCCTAATAAACCTTCGAGATCCAAAAAGGGCGGAGGAACTCCCCCCTTTAGTTCATAAACATAGAGCAGTTGTTCAGGATCCAACATCCTCCGTCGTCCCTCCGTCGGAAAATGCGAAATCCGAAGCACGAAGCACGAAACAAATCCGAAATTCAAATTCTCCAATGTTCAAAACGAATCAGTGTTTTGGTCATTTGAATTTTGGTAATTTGAATTTGTTTCGGATTTCGATATTAGGATTTCGAATTTATCTGAATTCCCGCAGGGAATCCTTAGCCATTATCACCGTACGAACTCCGGTCAACTGACGAAAAGAAACCCCTTCCTCCACCATGGTCAAAACGGTGTTAGTATCTTCTACCAAGGCACCGCCGATGGCATCCAGACCGTAATCAAAAAGAACCGGACTCAAGGGAGTGGATGGACCCAACATTATTTTGAAACTGGACGATCTGCAATGAATTATGATTCGTTCGAAGGTATGGTTGATCAGGCTACTACCCGTAATGGCAACTACATCAGCCTCTGGCATTAGCTGATAGCCCTCTTCCTCAGAAATGTGCTCTGCCCCTGGTTGCCTTTCCATAATCCAAAGATTACGGACGCTTGGCCGAATTGCATTCACAAAGGGAAAATGCCCTACTACCATAAGATTTTTACCAGCAGCCCGGTGTTCAATTATGTGTTTGGCGTTGGTCTCATGGAGTTTATCGTAATCAATTTCAAGCAAAGAATTTACTGATGCCATCCCGATACCGGCCCTAAGCCACTCATCCCCCATTAGCCACCTGGCAAGGTCGCGAGCGCTCCTGCCCACCAGAGTATGCCTCGCCTTCTCAGAGAAAACTGGTTGTTCACCTTCACCCATGGGAAGACGAGCCGCTAACCCCAGCCGCCGGCTCGCCAGTGCGATCAGGTGAGACCCAACCACCCCCGCTGTCACATCAAGGTCTGTCTTCAAGCTATTTATCAAATCTTCAAGTAGCTGCATTTGCTGTCCACTATAGCCGTGGGTCCATGTTTTGTCATGCGCCATTTGCTCAGCCAGCTCACTACTCTACAAGTTTAATGCAGTCCGCTTTGCGCCAGGCGCCATGCTTAAACTGTATTGGATTTGACAACTGGCCCGCTCTGAATTAAAGTGGGTTAAATGTTCAACCCTGGAATGCCAGGGCTCGGAGGGAAAATATGCCTATCTATGAATTCCGTTGTCTTTCCTGCAACAATTGTTTCGAGCTTCTTGCTGTTCGCAAAGACGACACTATGGAAATGAAATGCCCCAACTGCGAGGGCCAAGAAGTTGAGCGAGTATTGAGCTGCGTTAGCTATGTGATGGGTAGTAGTTCAAGTGGCGATACCGGCAAACCCAAGGTTACCAGTAAATCGTGCAGTGGTGGAACCTGCGCCACTATTGACATCCCTGGGCCCACTCGTTAAGGAACGCTAGGCACTACGAACTAAGCAGCAAGCACATTCCACATTTACCAAAAGTCCATTCTTAGAAAAACCGCTCTCCTGGACTATTCTCATAGATGTCAAATGCAAAAAGACCATTGTGCTTTGCGCTATAATACGCACACACCTAACTTATCGCTCTGTACTAAATGCACACTGGTGAAATAAGTGGTTGGAAATGGCAGGTGAAAACATTCTACTTGTCAGCTATACTTTGGAGAAATTCCTCGACGAGTTTCCGGAGGTAGGGATTGGGTTCGTTGAATTTTATCCCCATGCGGGCTTTCCTTCCCCCCATTGCGCGTGCCCAAACAATATGGCCCGCCACCTTAATCATGGGTTTGCCGGGAAGGGTGAACTGAAAGTTGAACTGGGCTCCTAAACGGTGGGTTGATTCACTGAAACTGTTGGTGAGCAGGGCTAGACCCATACCGGTGCTTGCCAAGTCTAGAAGCACACCTTGGTAGGTTTCCGTCCTAACACCCCCTTCCGATGTGTAGGTTACCTGAATGCGCAGGTCCTGCAGGGGATTTCGCTTTGCTTCACGCCTCTCCAGACTCGGTTTTTCCATACGCCTTGCGGCAAGTCGAGCCGCCAAGGCTGTGGTCTTGCTGAAGCGCCCGGCCAATTCTTTGAGCATTTGTTGGAAGAGGGGTGAAAGTTTTTTGTATTCACCTGCCAGCTTTTCATGGTCTAAAACCCCAATTTTTACCTTACCCCTGGCAGCAATAGTTGCAGAGCGGGCACCGACCCTCTGGCCCAAGAATGAAACCTCGCCGAAAATATCACCTTCCTCTAGCAAGGCGAGCATTACTTGGCCTTTGTCAGTCTCCTTGGTCACCCTTGCCTGACCTTCCAGGAGAACATAAATATTCCGGTCGCTCTCCCCTCCTTCCATTAGAATGAGCTCCCCGTCCTCGTATTCTATAGTGTGCTTAAATTCCATGTTCTAGTATCCCGAGGTGTTACGTTCTCTCGGTTGGGATTATTACCTCATTCCACTGAAGAAAATCAACTACAATATCTTCTGGTTGCACCTCTTACAGTACACTGCTGCAGGTGGGTTGACAAAACCACAGCTTTGACAGTTCTTGCTATTAGCTGGGACATTGGCAGCGAGCTCAAACCCACACTTCGAGCAAAACAATGCGTCTGGATCAGTTGGCGCGCCGCACTTAGAACACTCACTTAGCCCAAGTTTAGTTCCACATCCTTTGCAGAAAGCCGCATCAACATCGTTCAGCGCGCCGCAAGTCTCGCATTTCATAAGAATTTACCTCAAGAAGACACAAAGATTATATTGCCTCTTGTCTGACGTGGTAAGTTGACCTTTTTGAAGGTCCTAGATGCTCCGAATTTAATACTTCCAGTCAATTATACAGTAATATTGCGGAATTCGTCACCCCTTTTTGAATGATCTGCCTTATCTCATCTTCTCCAGTGCCGGGCAGTAGCGTTGGACTGCAGTTTCCAGCGGTAAACCTATTGGTACTCCACAGTGATCCAGAGGATCCGTTTCGAAATGTAAAATTTCACTACCATCGAAATAGCCATCCCCATCGGTGTCACTTTCTGCCCAAGAGGTCCCGTAGAGCATATACTCAGCGTAGTTACTGAGGCCGTCTTGATCTGGATCCCAACTTTTCAACTGATCAAGGAGTAATTCTACGGTTTGCTCCAATTGAGCGATGGTTTCGCTGGCCTGGTTCCAATTTCCCTTGTCCAACATTGCGCCTATCTCCTCACTGAGACGCATGCCCTGCTCTAGGCTAACTGGATCCAAGCTCTCTGCACCCATGTCCCGACACTCTGACAAATGGAATCGCACCACCTCATAAGAGTTGACCAAATCTTCTTGGCCCCTTCTGCTCTCGCAAGTGGCGTTGGCAAGAACAAGCCAAAGGAGTGGTAATCCTAGTAACATCAAAGCTCTTTGTTTCATAATACCTCATAGCCCAAATCAAATGCCTTCAAATTTATCTCAAGAAAAGACTTCTTTGTCCTGGTATTGAGAACTTTCTTTACCACCTTTTCATCGAAGGGCATCTTTGCATGGCGCATTAAGGTTCCAAGCATCACAATATTTACTGAGAGCTCCGAGCCGGCTTCGCGGGCAAGAGCTCTGGCGTCATAGGCAACGAGATTGTTTACTTGACTCGATATGACTTGCATCATTTCAGAGACATCTGGATATTGATCCCTGCCACTGGATACACTAAAGGGAGCTACAGGGCTAGTGTTACAAATCACCAGGCTGCTAGTTGAACACTTTCTTACTGCCCGCAAAGCCTCCAACGGTTCAAAGGCCATTAGGATGTCTACTTCACCATCGGAGATGACTGGACTTTGCACTTGGCCGATCACCACTGCCGACTCGACCACCCCTCCCCGCTGGGCCATGCCGTGAACCTCACTCACCACCACAGGAATATTAGCGACTAGCGCTGCCTCACCTAACACCCTAGTCGCTAGTAAGGTACCCTGCCCGCCCACACCAGTGAAAAAAATACGCCAAGCTTGCATAAAAGATTTCCTCTTATTCTATGTCTAAACCGGTTAGCCAGTTTTTCCAGCAGGCAGCTGACAGCTAGCAACTGGCAGCGAGAAAACTCAGCTTTACCATATCCTGTAGGAGCAAGCTTCGCTTGCGATTGGAAGGCTCCCACCTATTACGATGAATGACAGCGGAACGTATTGGCCGAATGACGGTGAAGCCAAGTGACCCACATCGCCTTGTAACAAGCGCCTCTCGTCAATCCGAAATTCGCAATACGAAATTACTTCCCTCTGCCCTATGCTCCATGCTCCATGCCTAACTCACAACGGACAACGAACAACGGACCTCAGGCACTCTTCTTTTTCGGCTTTATTGCGTGACAAATTTGCTTACAGACGCTACAACCGCTGCATAGATGCTCATCAATTGCAATAAAGGCGCACTCCGCCTCATCCTCACAGTAGGTAAAGGCCGGACATCCGAGCTCATCCAAACACCTTCTACACATATCGCACTCGTTAGTCACCCTAAAAACGACTTTCTGTTTCTTACCAGTGACACGTCTTTCGAATAGCGGACATGGTGATTTTGAGATCACTACCTTTACACCAGGTTTGTCATCCATAACTTCTTTTATCGCGGTAATTGTCTTTTCAACCTGCAGGGGATTCACCACAACTATCCGATCCACACCACAACCTCGCACCAATGTCTTGATATCCACTTTGGGAGGCTGGCGCCCTTCGGCAGTGAGTTCCACCCCGGGATGGGGCTGTTGTCCTGTCATGGCAGTTGTGCCGTTGTCCAAAATCACTAGGGTGAAATTGTGGTCATTATGGACAGCATTGATAAGCCCAGTAACACCCGAATGAAAGAAGGTTGAATCGCCAATAAAAGCCACGACGGGCTGATCTTGAGCCTTGGAAAATCCGCCAGCGCTGGAGACACTGGATCCCATACAAAGAAGATAGTCGGCCGCCGCGAGGGGAGGCAGTAGGCCGAGAGTGTAGCAACCTATGTCAGATGGAAAAACAGCACCTCCTTCACCTAAGGCCTGTCTCACTGCATAATAGCTGGCTCTGTGCGGACAACCTGCGCATAGATTAGGCGGTCGCTGGGGAAGATCCGATCTGATCTCCACCGCTGGTGGCTTATAATCCAATTGGAAAAAACGGGCCACAGCTGACTTGACCAGCACTGGATCGAACTCAAAGTAGGGGGGCAGTGATTCGTCACCCTTACCCTTAATTTGGATTTTCAACCCTTGCTCCTGAGCTGCCACCTTGATCATGTCTTCCAAGAACGGCTCCAACTCTTCCACCACAAGAACTTTTTCAACTTTTTTAATAAAGTCCAAGCAAAGTGCCCGTGGAAATGGGTAGGTCATTCCTAGTTTCAGCACCTGCACTTGGTCGGCAATATTAAATTCTCGAATGGCATCCATGACATAGTTGTAGCTCACCCCACTTGTTACAACTCCCCAGGTCCCCTGCCCTTCAACTCTATTGAAAGAAGAACTATCGGCCTCTACTCGCAATTTTTTTAGCTTTTCAAGTAATTCAATGTGAAGCCTTCTCGCCACCATGGGCACCGGCACGAGGTTGAGGGGATCCTTTATGAAGTTCCCCATTACCTTCGAATCCTGCAAGGCTCCAACCTCTACAACGGACCGGCTGTGATTTATGCGAGTAGTGGTACGCAGCAGGACTGGAATACCGTAGGACTCGGACAGGGTGAAAGCGGCTCGGGCCATATCCAAGGCCTCTTGGGAATTGGCCGGCTCAAGCATAGGTATTCCGGCGAATCTGGCATAGAACCGGTTGTCCTGTTCGTTTTGGCTGGAGTGCATTGAGGGATCGTCAGCACTGACTATGACCATGCCTCCCTTTACTCCTACGTAAGACAACGTCATGAGCGCATCGGACGCCACATTCAAACCGACATGCTTCATGCTGCACATGGTTCGCAGACCACAAGTTGAAGCCGCAGCTGCCGTTTCTAGCGCTACTTTTTCATTTACTGAATACTCGAAATAAATGTCTGTTTCTTTGGAGATTTGATAGAAATTATCGCCTATCTCTGAGGAGGGAGTTCCAGGGTAGGTGGTGGCAAAGGATATGCCTGCCTCGAGAGCCCCTCGGACAATAGCCTCGTTTCCCAGGAGTAACTTCTTACTACCGGGTTCGGCTGCCAGCAGTTCATGCATTTTTTTACCTCTCAGTTTGCTAACTGTTCCTGATCCCTGGTTGTCTCACTGGGTTCGCAGCACAGCGCAGAGCGCTTTAGTCAGCAGACAGCCTGCAGCTGGCAGCTGATCAAACGGTCCAATCTCAGAATGCTGCCTGCTGTCAGTTGACCGCTGCCAGCTGGTAAATGCTCTATGCCGCTTTTGACGACGGACCACGGACTACTGACACAACATTATTGGGATAGTTTCCTGTGATCCACCACTTTGAATGCACTCTCTTCTTCAGACTTGATGGATCCAGGTTCAACCAGAATAATGCGTGGGTTAACTCCGATTCCCCCCGAGACCTTTTCACCCATACGCTCTATCAAGGACCGCTGCTCCCGCATCTTGTCAAAGAATAGCTCCTCAGAAACCTCAACTTGCACCGTGAGGCTGTCTAGGTGGCCTTTTCTGTCCACCACCAACTGGTAAGGGGGTCTGCTTCCTAGGACTTCCTCAAGAAGATCACCCACGCGACTCGGAATTATATTTATGCCCTTTACTATGATTACCTGATCTGTGCGTCCGAATACCCTGCTCATGCGGGCTAGACTCCGACCACACTGGCAAGCCTCATATTTCATAGAGCAGAGATCACCTGTACGAAACCTGATCAGAGGAAATGCCTCTTTGGTAATAGTTGTTATGATCAGTTCCCCCACTTCTCCAGGCTCCAAATTCTTTCCCGTTTTTGGGTCCACCACCTCAAAAATAAAATGATCCTCATTCAGATGCATACCGGCTTGATAGAGACATTCGCCGGCCACCCCGGGCCCCATGATCTCGCTGAGGCCGTAATTGTCCGTCGCCTTTACGTACAATCTTGCTTCAATTTCCTGTCGCATCTCCTCCGACCATGGCTCACCGGCAAGCATGGCAAACTTGAGTGTCAGTGTCTTGGCATTAACACCCATCTTTTCCATGCGATCGGCTATAACCAAAGCATAGGAAGGAGTAGCCACCAAAGCCGTGGTACGGTAGTCTTGCATAATCTTTACCTGACGTTCAGTACGTCCAACTGAGGTTGGAAGCACTGAAGCACCGATGAGCTCGGCTCCATAGTGAAGCCCCAAGCCACCGGTAAGAAGTCCATAATTCAGAGTGACTTGTACCACATCGTCAGCGGTGACGCCTCCGGCGGTGAGAACACGGGCTACAAGCTCGCTCCAATGTTTCAGGTCCTGCCTGGTATAGCCTACAACAACGGGCTTGGTAGCACCTGAAGAAGAATGAACCCTTACCACCTCTCGCAAGGGAACGGCGAAAAGGTCATAAGGATAAGCATCACTCAAATCCCTACTACAGGTGAACGGCAGGTTCCCCAGATCATCAAGCTCAACAAGGTCCTCAGGCTGAAAGCCTATCTCATCAAACTTCTTCCGATAAAAAGCGACGTTCTTGTAGACCCGATTGAGCGTTGCCTGTAGTCGCTCAAGCTGCAACTGGGCTAGCTCGTCCGGTGACATACATTCATAATCCTGGTCCCAAATCTTCATAGCGTCTTAACCCCTGTTAGGTTTTCGCATAAACGCTAAGCCCACCTATCGACCTTGAAGAAATCCGAAATCGGAATATCGAAATCCGAAACAAATTCAAATTACCAAAATCCAAATGACCAAAACACTATCTCGTTTTGAACATTTGAGAATTTGAATTTCGGATTTGTTTCGTGCTTCGTGCTTCGTGCTTCGGATTTGCAACTTCAGTCCTCCCAAACTTCCCGATAGCCCTTGCCCAGATAGGCCCGTTTTACTTCTTCGTGCTCGAGAAGCATCCGGCATTTACCCTGGAGGACTATTTTCCCGGTTTCCAGCACATAGCCACGATCTGCTATGTGAAGTGCGGCGCGGGCGTTCTGTTCGATGAGCAAAATGGTGGTTCCCTCTTCTCGCAATATTTTAATGATTTTAAATGTTTCCTTCACCAGCAAAGGTGAAAGCCCCATGGAAGGTTCGTCCAGTATGAGAAGCCTTGGCCTCGCCATTAAGGCTCGAGTGATAGCCAGGATTTGTTGTTCCCCCCCACTCAGGGTGCCCGCCATCTGATTCCATCGGTCAGCGAGAATGGGAAATTTCTCTCTGAAACCTTCCATATCCGCTTGCACTTCTTTCTTATCCCTACGGACAAATCCGCCCATTTCAAGGTTATCTCGCAAGCTGAGGGTGGAAAAGACTTTCCGTCCTTCTGGAACGTGAGAAATACCGGCCCGGACGATCTCTTCCGCTGCCACCTTTGTTACGTCCCTACCTTCGAAAGTAATGGAACCGCGACTGGCGGGAGTAATTCCAGAGATTGTTTTTAAAACCGTAGTCTTACCGGCTCCGTTGGCGCCTATCAATGTTACTATTTCGCCTTGATTTACATGTAGAGATACACCCCTGAGAGCGTGAATATTGCCATAATATGTGTGGACACTCTTTAGTGTTAACATCTATTAATTTATACGGTTTGCAGAGCACAAGGAAGACTAGGCAACATTCGGTAAAAACTAGAAGTCAGGTTTCAGGATTTAGAACGGTTATTTTTTTCTTTTTTCTCCTGGATTCTAGCTCCCTTCTCCTTACCGAGGAACAGCTGCCTGCTGCTAGCTGTCATTTGCCCGCTGACTTGTGCCTTGCCCCTCGCGTTAGAGATCTGAATAATCGACCTCTTCCCCTAAATAGGCTTCGATCACCACAGGATCATTTTTTATTTGTTTAGGTTTGCCTTCAGCGATTTTTTCACCAAAGTTCATGACAACAATCTCGTCCGAAATGTCCATGACAAGATTCATGTCGTGCTCGACCAATACTACGGTAATTCCCCTCTCCAGAATCCTGTGGATCAAAGCCGCCAACCCTTCAGTTTCTCGGGTGTTCAGCCCTCCAGCTGGCTCGTCCAGCAACAGCATTTTTGGTTCTGTGGCCAATGCTCGGGCTATCTCAAGAAGCTTTTGTTCCCCTAAAGGCAGATTACCAGCCAACTCGCCTTCTTTGTGTTCTAGCCCTACGAATTTCAGGTAGTCCCTAGCACCATCCCGTATCCGTCGCTCCTCCCTCCGCATCCACGGCAGCTTAAGACCTGTACTAATAATGCCAGCCCGGCTCTGAATGTGCCTTCCCACCATTACATTTTCCAGAACAGTCATGCGACCAAATACTTCCACATTTTGAAAAGTCCGAGAAACACCCAGACGGGCAATCTCCCTGGACTTCCTGCCCTCGATAGAAACACCTTCAAAGGCAATGGATCCGGTGTTGGGTGGGAAGACTCCACTGATTACATTGAAAAGTGTAGTCTTTCCCGCCCCGTTTGGTCCGATGATTGCCTTGATCATTCCAGCAGTTACCGCGAAGCTTAACCCGTTTAGAGCTCGCACGCCACCGAAGGATTTACGCAGGTCCTCTACGCGCAGGAAGGTGTTGAAGTTTTCAGAACTCATTTACCTCCTAAAACCCCAGTGGGGAGCTCAGTAACCGTCCGACCGTCCGAGTCGAAATATTCCTAACTCCTCTTCCATAAGCGTCTCATTCTGGGAGTTAGATCAACCAAACCTTCAGGCAGAAACATTACAATAGCCAGGAGAACAGCTCCATACACTAAGATATCAAAATCGCGGAAAATATGAAGCCACTCGTTCCCCAAAAAAGTTAACAACCAGCGCTCCCCAGATGTTATGCATGCCACCCACCACTACCATCATTACCAGTTTTATAGAAAGGAAGAGATCAAAAGAACTGGGGCTCAAGAAACCCACGTAATGGGTGTAAAGACTTCCAGCAACGGAGGCATATGCAGCGCTCAAAACAAAAATGATGATTTTTAATCTTGAGGTTTCAACCCCCATGGCGTCTGCAGCAACTTCACTGTCGTGCAAAGAACGCAGGGCCCTGCCTATGCGGGAATTAATCACATTGAGCGAAAAAACCAGGGTGAGCAACACCAGAGACCAAACGAGGATATAGTAGTAGAGATCATTGTTTAGGTCTAAACCGAAGATGCTTAGCCCCGGAATGTCTGAAAACCCAGAGGGACCACCGGTAAGGGCTACCTCCTCATTGAAAAAAATGTAGACGATAACACCAAAACCAAGGGTGGCCATGGCAAGATAGTGCCCTTTTAGCTTCAACGATGGAACGCCCACAATATATGCAACCAGAGCGGTGAGTAAAACGCCTGCAACCATGGCTAGCCATGGAGACAGGGAAAGCTTTGTGCATAATATCCCTGAAGTATAAGCTCCCAGCCCGAAAAAGGCTGCATGTCCAAGGGAGATCTGACCCGCATAACCCATGAGAAGGCTTAGTCCCATGTTTATTAAACTGTAGATGCCGACAAATATCATCACGTCCAGATAGTGGCCAATTGCCCCTACATTCAGAACCACCACTGGAAAGAGGGCAAGAAAGACAATCAAAGCTAAAAGAATTTTTAAATTGGATTTTTGCATGTCCGAAGTACTAGATGAGGAAAGTTTAGATTGAAGATATTCTTCCAACTGGCTAACCGGCTAAACAGGTTCAAAACTCTTTAATTTTGCTGGCCTCCACATTGCCAAACAAACCACTTGGACGGACGTATAAAACCAGGAGCAGTAGCAGAAGCGCTACAGCATCCTTGTACCCTGAGGAAACAAAACCAGCGCATAAGGATTCAATAATTCCAAGAAAAATACCAGCTACCACTGCCCCATAAAAACTTCCCAAGCCACCCATCACAGCGGCGCCAAAACCTTTCAAGGCTAAAAGGGCACCTCGGTCGTATTCCATGAGGGATATGGGAGTTATTATGGCTCCCGCAACTGCACCGATGGCCGCACTCAAGGCAAAAGAAATTAAAATCATGATGTTAACTCTAATGCCTACTAGGCGAGCCGCCTCAGGATCATCGGCACAGGCCAGCATGGCCTTGCCATATCGTGTTTTCTTGAAAAAGAGGGTGAGCAGCACTACCACCACCGCAGTTATGAGTAGCACCCATATTGTTTGGGTTTGAATAGCTGCTCCGAGGATGAATATTGGTTCGCTTCCGCTAAATGGTGGAATAATATAAGGATCTTTGCCCCAAACAAACATAGCAATTCCCTTAAAGAGAATTGAAACAGCGATTGTGACAATGATCATCGTCAATACGGTGGCATTTTTGAGTGGGTTGATGGTAAATCTCTCCATCAAGACTCCCACGCCGGTGACCGCTGCGACTGTCAGAATAAAAGCCACTGGCAGTGGCAGTTTAGCCACAGCGGTGAAAAAAACCATAATAAGCCCACCCAGCATGACAAACTCGCCCTGGGCGAAGTTAATTATTTCTGTAACGTTGTAGATGATATTAAAGCCTACGGCCACCAAAGCGTAAATGCTTCCCACGGTGATACCGGTGAAAAGATACTGAATGAGCTGTCCCATTAGGGAAATTCTTTCCATAGCAACAACAACTTCCAGCTCTTGTACAGTTCTAGCTCAACAGAAAGCCTCTCCCGACCTAAGGACTGGAGAGGCTTTCATCGCCATTGCATTCTTATTGGAATCTAGGGAGCCAAGGCCCAAGTGTTTTCCTTCACAATGTAATCCCTAATTTTGGCTGAATCTGGTCCCACACTCCTCATGGCATCGATGACCAGGTTGAGCGAATCCCAGGCATGCCCGCCAAAAGACGATATGGGTTCTTTGTACTTTTGCTCATAGGCTTCATTGTAGAGCATTATTACCTTTTTTTGTGGATCGTCATCGGGAACAAGTAAAGGAATATTGACTTTACCTAGAGGACAAAAGACGCCCTCTGCGGCACCGGCCGCTAGCTCGATGTTTTTGTGACTGCCAAATCCATGACTCTGAAAGAAGGGAATGGAGGTCATTCCCAGATCTTTCCAGTTTTTAACTGCCAGAACTTGGGTGGGTCCTACAGACCAGTTAACAATTGCCTGTGCTCCTGTGCCGCGGATGCGTGTAAGTTGGGCGGTAATATCAGTATCCTTGGGGCCATAGCGCTCGTCCGCCAGTATTTCTATGCCAACTTCAGGGGCTAGTCGCAGCAACTCTTCGCGCCCGCTGGCACCAAACCCAGTGGAAACGCTCATGATGGCGATCTTAGTCATGCCATTTTTCAGTAGATAATCATAAATTTTTTCAACCGCATGGGTATCCGATTGCGGTACCTTGAAGACCCATTTCCGCTCTGCCACCGGGGTCACAATCTTGTTGCTGGCCGCGCAGGAAACCAAGGGAACCTGCTCATCGTTAGCAACCTTGACCACCGCCATGGTGTTACCACTGAGGCTGGGCCCGATGATGACCGGCACATTATCTTTCTTAATCAGCCGTTTAACCGCAAGGACGCATTTGGTTTCATCGCTTTCGTCATCATAGAGTACAAGCTCCAGTGGATGACCATTGATCCCGCCAGTATTGTTTATTGCCTCGGCAATCATCTCGGCAGTCTTTTTTTCGGGGTCACCGAGGAACGAGGCACGGCCAGTGACTGAAAAAACGGCTCCCACTTTGTAGGGCTCTTTCTCTTTAGCGCACGAAAATACCAAAAGAAATGAGATTGTCACTGCTAGCGCTACCCATATCGATTTTCCCTTTATCTTCATTGATTTTCCCTCCTCTAGATCATATGGCATCATCATATCTCTCACCGAATGTTGATGGGGTGTCACCTCCTTTCCCCCTTTTGTTAGATTTTGTCAATATCAAATATTTCACACCTTAGATCATCCAGGCGCAAGCAGTTGAGTCTGCCCCCGGCCTCGATTCTATAGGTTGAACAGGGCTAGTGGACAGACCCCTCCCCACTAAAATAGTAAAAAAAGTAATAATAATTTTGCCGGAAGGCTTGTCTCGTAGAGAAGGCCATGAAGTGCTCCAACTTCTTGCCTTTAGGATGAATGATGCTATACCATAGAGAATAGGCGGGATTGTGTCAAGAATAAAAGGTAGGTTAAATTGACCAACCTTTGCTTGGACAGAAATCTAGGACCAAACAGTGAGGAAATACCAGCTTCAGGAACTAGGAAAAATCATCGAGTACATCCTCCTCTACCGACCTGACGAATTCGGGTTATTTTTGGACGATGACGGCTCCCTCCCTATCAAAGAGCTCATGTGGGCCCTTCATGAGGAAGAAGGCTGGAAACACATCCGTTTGGGCCACCTCAAAGAGTTGGCTTACTCCCAACTTGAGTTAGCTTTTACTCTAGAGGAAAACTGTATTAAACCCAGACAGGCGAGAGAGCAAACGAGTTCAGCCGCTGTCCCGCCTCGATTGCTCTATCACGCTGCAAGAAGAAAAGCTTACCCCGTGATCCTCAAGCATGGGCTCCGGCCCGGAAGCCGTCCCTATGTGCCTTTGGCTACAACGGAGCAAATAGCCTTGCGGATCGGGAGACGCCGAGATCCCAAACCGATCCTTTTGACCATACATGCGGTTCAGGCCCATGATAAAGGCCAGGTTTTTTATGGTTGTGGGGAATTGCTCTATTTGGTAAGAACTCTTCCTCCCCCCTTCCTGAGCGGCCCACCTCTCCGCGAATCTTCCAAACCAATTAAGGTCTCACGACCAAAAGCCCCTGAGCCTGGCAAAATTGATCTGCCTGAAATGATTGGTTCTTTTTTGCTCGATGCCGCCAGAGACCCTGATCCAATGAGAAGAGAGAGGAGGAAAAAGGATAAAGAACTCAAGCGTCAAAGAAGTCGCGAGCGGCGCCACAAAAGGAGAAGGAAATAAACAACTACCAGCTGGCAGCTCGCAGCAGGCAGCGGGTATTTACTTCAACTAGGCAATAGCAGTAAGCACTAGGCACCCGACAAATTCCAAGTACTGACTAATTGGAAAAACCCTTACCGCAAAAAACCTTGACCGCGGCTAAAAGCCGCTCCCACAGCACTCATTATAAGGCTTCTACGACTTCTACGATCTACCTTTTACCTCTTAACGTTTACCTCCAACCATTACGATCTGACGAAAGGACTAGTTGACCAATTGACGCTCTGCGCTATGCTCTTGGCGCTTTGCAAATAAAAAGCGGGGCCGAAGCCCCGCTGTAAAGCTCCCACTGACCTTGACCGGCCCCACCCACAGGATTCGCTTTCGTTGCCAGTAACCTACTTGCGAAAGGAAGCGGTAGCAAACGCTTGCGGCCCTTAGGACCCGCGGCCGGAGAGCCTGTGGGAGTTAGATGTAGTTTACATTCCAGCCTTCTAATTCGTCAACCATTTTTGCTTGTTTATCCCACATCCAAGTTGCAGAAATCGTAGAAGTCGTTCAAATCGTTCAAATCGTAAAGGCTCAAGGAGCCAGGAGCCAGAATGAAAGAATACTCTTGATTTTCTTGCCTCCTGGATTCTGGATTCTGACTCCTGGCTTCTTTCATCAATCCGCAATCCGAAATCCGCAATCCGAAATCCGCAATCGCAAAGTGCCTAGTGCTTACTGCTATTGCCTAGTTGAAGTAACTGCCTGCTGCCTGCCGCCCACACCTCAACCACTCGATTCGTTGCTCTCCCCTTTTTGGCGTGGCAGAAGCTCCACCACCGTTGCTCCCCAGCCACCAGATTTAGGCGGGGCGCTGTAGAAATCAGCAACACGTGGATCATGAGCCAGCAAACCGTGCACCCGGCGACGAAGTGCGCCGGTCCCTTTCCCGTGGACTATCTTGACAAGCAAAAGTCCATCTCTCTGAGAGACACGGATAAACTCCTCCACAAGTGAGGGAACCTCCTTAGGCAAAAAGGTGTGTAGATCTAAAGTGTCACCCAGACCTACTACCACCGGTTCCCTTTGCGAGGAATCAGCCAAAACCTCCTCCCCTGAACCGGATTGCGACTTAACAATCAAAGAGCCATTTGGAGGGTAAGATGTGCTGGCCTCGAAAATTATGAGCTCTTCGCAAAAAGGACAGTTGAACTTATCCCGCCGGCGTATTCTTATCTCTTCATTGCAAAATGGACATAAACCCACCACGGTTGCGAAACTCTCCAGCGGATTGTCTAGAATCAACCAGAGCACAGCCAAGAGAAATAAAATGGAGAAACCTATGTTTTTTTCCCCCAACAGAAGGAATAGTCCAGCAACAAGGCAGACCATCACTAGGAACCAGCGACAGACTTGTAGAAATCGCCGATTAGAGATCCGGAAAACTTGTTCTTCTCTGGCATTCAACTTCTTTTCCAATCTTCCCCTAGTTCCACTAACGCACTACTCCATCACTCCATCACTCCATCACTCCATCACTCCATCACTCCATCACTCCAGTCTCTCCGAAACCATCTCTTGTAATTATGGAGCCCCGGGCATAGAATGAAAACTGGAAAAATGCAAAGTTTACAAGGGAGATGTTCATATGTGCAACAACCACCGTGTATCGTGCAGTTGCGGTCAGAGTCGAGCCAATCTATTGTTCAAAAACCACATTTTAAATCCCAGCGTCCTTAGTAACATTTTCTGTCCCGAGTGCTCAAGAAATGTAAATTTCGACCCAGAGTCCATGCTTGAAGACAACAAATGGATCTTGGAATTCGACCTAGTTATCGCCCGTGGTTGTTTGCATCGTGCCAGTATTAACCCTCCCAGTCTTAGCCCAGCATTCATTTTTGACCAGGGCTATGCAAGCTGGAATGGTTTTACACCCGATGAATTGGACCAGAGACTGGTGGAAAGGCAAAAAATAATTGGCCTGGCTAATCAGGACATGCACCTCTATCTAGCAGAAATAAAACGGTGGGGCTCAGCCCGAGCTAAAAAATTCCGTGAGGCTGGTTGGCGTAAAGCCCAGTTCTGTTAACTGCCCTCGTCGATCAAGGCGGTAACAAAACTGATCAATAATCGACTCAATCGCAGAGCATCTCCAGCTGGTTCTAAACCTCTGCCGTCTGGGGTCCCCTTGGTTTCCCTTAATTGTGGAGGCAATTCGAGCTGCATTCCCCTGGCAGGTGGGAGGTTAACCACGTTACTCAGGCTTTGGCCACTTAACCCTGGAGGTATGATCTTCGGGTCTGATATCCACTCATATTGGGAAAGGGCTGGCCGCGCAATCTCCACAAAACGCTGCACCATGCTCTCATGCAGGCCTCCCACATAGGCGCGGTTTTGTCTGCGGCCGTGGCCGTGTGGACCGTCGGCCTGCGTAGACGTAAAGGCTGGCTCCGCTGTGATGGGCTACAAATCTTGCTATTTCCTCGGTGCCAGGCTCAATACCTCCACCATGAATGGCCAAAAGACCCAATGGACCTTCGAGTCGGAGGTACTCCTGAACGTCTCTACCTTCAGCCATATAAATTAACTCCTGACAACATAAGGGAAACCATCGCCACATTTATACCAGAAGGGGCCGCTAGAGCAAGAACAAAGAACCTAACCGCAGGAGGACCTGGCTTTCCAAATCTCAGTGCTTTAGGTGTCAGGTGTTCAGTGTTCAGGTCTATCATTTCTGACACCTGACACCTTGAAATCAGGACTAGAGGACCAGGTTTCCTAGATTTGAACTAAGAGCTAATCGGCGATATAAATTAATAATTAACATTAACTTAATAATATTATTTACATTTATATTAGTATTTTAACCAATACATGAAGAGAACAAGATATCCCAGAAAAAAATACCAACGGAAGGGTAAAAGGGGCCAAACGAGAGCGCAGAAGGACCTTCCTCGGTTTCGACCAAGGGCTTCGCGCCAACTTAAGCCGCTACTTGCGGAGATCGGCGTGCCCAAAGTTGCGCCCTTTGTCCCGGACCCTTTCCAGCTGAGAGCTGTGGAGGAATTGCGCCATGGTGACGTGTTGGTTACCGCCGCAACAGGGTCTGGTAAGACCTGGATTGCTCTCCAGGCTATGGAGCAGTTGCTGGCCCACGGAGAACGCAGCTGGTATGCCTCTCCTTTGAAAGCACTATCTAATTCCAAGTATACGGAATTCTGTCATAAATTTGGCAAAGAAAACGTCGGCATTCTCACCGGCGATCGCAAAGAGAATCCTCACGCACCTGTCATTGTCGGTACTACCGAAATTCTCCGCAATCAGCTTTACGATGCCATGCACCGGGGAGAGGACCTTGAGGTTGATCTTGTAGTACTTGATGAAGCTCATTACCTGGGAGACGAGGATCGGGGTGTCGTCTGGGAGGAGGTCATAATTTATCTTCCGCCTAGGGTGAGGGTTTTGCTTCTCTCAGCAACCATATTTAACGGAACACAGATTGCCGGATGGCTGGAATGGTTGCGCCAGGGTCCATGTAGAGTTGTGGCAGCTCATAAACGACCGGTGCCCATCCACCCACTCTTTATGTTTCCCACTGGTGAGGTCACACCTCTTATTCAGAGAAGACAAATGGCGGGCAAGGTTCGCCACTTTCTCCGCAATAGTCCAAGGGCCGGACTTACTCCAAGGCAAGGGGTTGCCAATTTTTCCCAAATAATTAACGGACTCCGTCACCTCAACATGTTACCTGCTATTTTTTTCCTGAAGTCTCGAGCAGACTGTAACCAGGCTTTACTCACCGCATTACCGCGTCTTCACGCCAATGAGAGGGAAGATGAAAACCGTCGCTTTCACAAAAGACTGCGGCAACTTCTGCAAACCCACGGATATCTAAAAGGCCACCGGCAGCTTTCTTCGCTTCGAAACGGCCGGGTGGCAGCCCATCATGGAGGCCAACTACCCCAATGGAAGGGGCTGGTGGAGACTTTGATGAAAGAAGGACAGCTCGAGGCGATTTTCTCTACCTCCACTGTGGCAGCAGGTGTCAATTTTCCAGCCCGCACCGTGGTTCTCTCCCAAAGTGATCGTTTCAACGGCCGCACATTTGTCCCCCTAAGTGCAACTGATCTACTCCAAATGACCGGCAGGGCCGGACGACGAGGTATGGACAAGGTGGGCTTCATTGTTGTGCTGCCTGGACCTTATCAAGATCCTCACCTCATCATAGATCTCCTGCACTCATCGCCTGAGCCCATAAATAGCCAGATCCATATTACCTTTTCCATGGTTCTGAACTTACTCCTTTCCCATCGACCGGAAGGAATAAGGAACCTGCTTGCTCGCTCCTTTGCCACTTACCAGAATTTGGAAGAGCGGAAAGAAATTGTTGAGGATTTGAGACTACTAGAAAAAAACCTAAGTACTGAACTTGGTGAAGCTCAATGTGGCGATATGGATACGGTTTTGCTAACCTTGTCCAATAAGCGCGAGTTGGAGCGGCAGCTTAAACAAACTCAACTGGAGCTTCGCCGGAGTTGGGATCTTCTCTGCAAACAGGCCTATCTTACCCCTGGCAGGCTCTTTCAAAACAAAAAGAGAGACTTCTTCGTCACCTTGGGGCAGGAGAGCCGAGGACAGGCAGAGGGGATTATCGCCCTTCGGGTAGGACCAGGTTTGCGCCGTGGTCGTATGCGGAAAAGATGGCTGCGTTTCGACAAGGTTGCTTCCTTGCTGGACATTTGTTTTGATCTAACTGATTTGGATAAACCAGAGCTTTGGCTCCAATCAGTTCTCACCAAGCCCCTTGATACTCATCCTGAGTTGGAAATCAGAGAACCTCTCCCCTCCCCCCAGCAAGATGCCTGGCAGACCCTAAAGACCCGCCTTGAAGACCTAAAGGCAGCCATTGCAGCCCTTCCTTGCTCTCAATGCGCTCATCTACAACGATGTGAACCACAGAGACGGGGTGATTTCACAAAAAAAATAAACAAAATCTTGGATTTGCGCCAGCGTGTGGATCAAGTAACCAATCAAATTTGGTACGATTTCAACCGTCATTTCGACTTTCTGCGAGAAGAAGGTTATGTGAATGAGGCGGGTCGCTTGAGTGCCGATGGCGTCTGGGCTTCACAGCTGCGCCTCGACCAGCCATTGCTGGTGGCTGAGTCTATCCGGCATGATGTTTTTCCTCATGATGACCCTGCCATGCTCGCCGGCCTCATAGCTCCCTTCGTCAGCGATCGTGATAGTCACGACGACCCGGTAGAACAACTCAATCTGCAGCATCCAAAGCTGGGGCAGGCCTTCGCCAAGATGGTCTCGGCATTGCATCCGTTGCGCCGCCGCTTGCGAGCCCAGGGTTTTGTGTTTCAGGCTTTATCCTTCTGGCCCGCGGCCGCTATTTACTCTTGGATAAGAGGAGCCACCTGGGAAGAACTGGTGGCAATTTCGGGTCTCGACGAAGGCGATCTGGCTATGCTCATTTATCGTACCGCTGACAGTCTTCGACAATTAGAAGGCCTTACCCAAACTCATCCACGTCTTGCAGCCAGTGCCACTGAGGCTATCGAACGTTTATTAAGGGAGCCGGTTGTAATACCCACCTAGAGATCAGTCTCAACAATGAGTATTGCTACTAAGAGAGCAGACAGCTCACAGCTGGCAGGACGCAGGGATTAGAGGTCGGAGATCGGAGGTCAGAGGACAGAAAACAGAAATACTGCTGTGGGAGCGGCTTTTAGCCTCGATCTTGGGATTTCAACGAATTTAACGACTTGAACGGTTTCAAGCTAGCTCAAGAATCTTCTCTAACTTGTAATAATCCTCGTCTTTTAGAGCAAGGAACTTGAGGCCCATACCTGTTGGATGAAAGGTAGCCTCCAGGGGATGGACCCACACCACTTCGGCCAACGCGGTAACTGTCTCCAGTGACTCCGGCAATTCGATTGAGACAAACATCTCATAGCCAACTTCATAAGGGGTTTCAGTCGCTACTGACATGCCGCCTTCGGAAATGTCTCTCAGGCCCCCCAAATAGGTACATGTTCTTGCGTTTAGAACGCCGAGATTCTTTCATTTTTCACCATCTAGTCTTACTCAGAGTCTTTCTTCTTCACGATTACTTCCTGGACATCAAGGGTGATAGGACCAGAAAGGTACCCGCTCACTGCCTGCCCCCTCCAGGGCAGCGCGAGATTTGGCCTGTTCGTGCAAATCATCAGGAAAGTTCTTGAGATTCAATGTGGCCATGCGTCATCCCCCCAGCAATAATCGTTTAACTCACACAATTTATGAAAAGGTGTTGCGAGATCGTAAGAATTTGACAAGATTATCAGGGCTGAGAAGAGAAGGCAAGGAAATTGCGGATCTTAGATTGTAGAATGCAAAGGGCATAGAGCATCCTTCGACAAGCTCAGGACAGGTGGAGCATAGAGCATAGGGAAAAACAGAGGTCAGAAGTCGGAGGTCGGAGATCGGATGTCAGCGAGTTAAATGCTGAGCTTTCGCTTATAACGGGTAACATCTCACACCGTTTACCGTTTACGACTTAAACGACTTCCTGCATTCCTCAATCCCTAAATTCCTCTAATCCCTCAATCTCAAATCTACAATCTTAAATCCCTAATCTAAAATCTTGGCTATGGCACGTATGTTGCTTAAATCCAGCATGTTAGATGATCTCACCCCACGAAAAGAGTCTGCAATCATGAACCAGTTGTTGGCAAACCTGTGTGGTCTATTATTCATTCTTCTCGGCTCCTGCTGGGGCGCTGCCGTGGGGTCGTGGCTCTACGGCAGCCTAGGAGCAATGTTTGGACTGATAATAGGGTCTATGTGGGGTTATCATGTGGCGGAAGGCTACGCATCATTACTCAACACCCAAAAAGATAACACCAATGATGGTCTACTAGTCGCACTATTGTCCCAGTCAGAAAGTCCACCATTGTCCCCTTCAAAGCGGTCTTGGTTCTCAAGAATCTTGGGTCGTAAACCAGTCAAACAATCCTTTAGTGAGTCCTACAGCCTTGAAGAAATTCATCGCCGACTCAAGATGATAAATTCTCAAATCTGGCTAGAGTTGCGTCAGGGAGTCCTCTCAAGCTG
>WOR8_10002416_pt1 | contig 21264 bp, 12 predicted proteins | sample DeeMarSeWOR38_10_FD_19890 | JGI IMG/M metagenome (IMG submission 19890) | reverse complement strand
AATGGTCCAGCGACGCCTACATCCAGTAATGCTTTACGATTGGGAATTTGAGATTTAAGCTTGATAAAAGCCCCCATGGTGCCAAAATGGAATCCGGGGAGAAACAAGGGTATATAATAAGGTAGGGTAACCCGGATTCGATGCCAGCGCGCTGCGATGTAATGTCCCATCTCATGGGATGTTAGAATTGCCAACACAGCAAATGAATATTTCCAGCCATATAAAATTTGGGAAAAATCCTGAAAAAAATCTTTACCAGCCAATAATGCACCCGCAGTCATTGTGGTAAAAATTGTCACCACAAATAGTAATATATTTAACCACACTCTGGATGCTTTTTTTGCGTGACGTTGAGGTAAGATGAATAGGAGATACTCACCATTTTTTTTCTCAACATAAGGATATAATCCTTTGTTTTGCAGAACGGTCGTTATCCGTTCAACTTCATCGGGCTGAATGAATTCTTCATCAGCACGGTATAAAAGTTTACCCTGCATTCTTGCCCAAAAATCAGGCTGGAAATGTTCTCCAACCAGACGGTCTAACTCACGAAGTGTTTCCGTATTCATTGAATCCTGACTTAGTTTGATCTAAATAATACAAAATAACCAAACAGTTCTCAAGCACCTTTAGTTATTGAAAGTTGAATCGTGAGGTAGGGGACGGGTAGCAATATCTAATAGTATTTAATCGAGAGAGCCACCTGGAGATATCTTTTATTCAAATAATAATATTGAAATCCGCTGCTGTCCAGCAAATTATACCCGGCGGTTTGCAATGTGAGCTCAATGTTCTTAATATGAAATCGGTAGCCAATAGATATATCTATATCATTATACTCCTGAATGGTTTGTGTCTGAATTGCGCCTTCCTGATTAAGATACCAGGCAATACTCTTCCCTTGATAGAAATATCTGCCGGTAAAGTAAAATCCAACGGGCAGACTAAAATCAAGTTGTGCACCAAAATTTTGATCCGGCTTGAAGGGATAAAACAAAGGATCGGAAATATCCAGTCCGGTGTAATCCAATTTTAGTCCAAAATAGTTAAGAACTTGATGTAACTTTATGGATGCTTCCACTCCCCTGGTTACATTTCTTCCCGTCTGATAGTAAAACGTCTGAAAATCGAACGGACGTCTCAATATTTTGTTATATACTGTATTTGAAAAGAGCGCTACGTGGGCACTCAAATTCTTATATAAAAAGGTTGAGCGGTTAAGCGTAAAATCGAGGCCAATTTCAGCCGAATTATTATATTCCGGATTAATCCGTGTAAAAACCGTATCAACAAGATTAATCTTTTCAGTTGCCTGAATATAGGCATTCTCAAATAAGGTTGGATATTTTACATTCTTACCATAATTGGCATATGGAGATAACTTCCAGTCCACTTTGTTTATATCAACTTGTGCTCCAATAGTGCTCAAGAAATCTTTGTTGCCGTTCGAAACAAAATCTCCCCGAAACCCCAAATGCGTTTTCCACGAGACGTAGGATGAATTTTGCAATTGATCCGCAAAGGAAAATATTCCGCCAAAACTTGCTCTATTTTCCCACAATGAAGCCGCAAACAAGCTTTCCTGAAAATTGATATCTCTGACCTTTTGGACATCTTCCAATTCATCATGAAAGTATTCGCTTAGAATATGAAGCTCTATTTTTTGATTCAAATAGAATTTCTTCAATAACTTCAGATTCAATCTTCTGGTATTAAAATCGGAAATGAATTCGCCTGAGCCTGATGCGCTGCGCACAAAATTGTCCGCACTTGTGAAATAACTTCCGTTAATTTCGAAGTCATTGATATGTAATAAACTGCCTTTGTAGGACGTGGAGATTAAATAATTTTCCCTAGAATTTTCCCAGGCAGGTTTTTGATAGTCAAAAAAGTAACCAATGAACTTGGTGCTAAATTGTCCGTTTTTAAAAAAGTAATTCAGGTTGATATTATGATTTTGTTTGGTTGTTTCTATATTCTTGTTCTCAGTTCTTTCGGAGAATAGTTCATCGGGGAAGTACTCGATTTGTGGAAAGAATGAATTGAATTGTCCAAAGTAATTGAAATAAAATCTCGAAGTAATCGGCAGGTTAACTTCGCCCAGGAAATACTTACTATCAAAGCTTCCCAGTTTTGCCTGAAATCCCATGCTTCTGTTGAACTGCTTTTTGGTTGTAATATTAACAACGCCACCGAAAGCTCCTTTTCCCAAAAGTGTTAGGTTTCCTCCTTTTAAAACCTCCAGCTTTTCGATGCTTTCGGTCGGCAAAATGGTCAGGTCGGCAGAGTTGTCGAGACCGAGATTATTGATCAAAACTCCATCCACATAAACATTAACCTCGCTGGCAGCACTTCCCCTAATTTGAATGCTTCTTCCATCCAGATCATTACCCTCAACCCGAATGGACGAAAACGATCTGAATAGATCGGCGATCTCACCGGTACCATAATTTTCGATTTCCCGGAGTGTTAATTGTTCCGAGGCATGAGGTATTTCTTTCTTAGGCAAATCAATGAATTCAGCTTTGACCACAACGGAATCACCATAGTCCAGTGAAATGGGTTTGAGCGTGATTAGCGAATTATTTTCATACTTGCTGACGGGGATGATATACACTTCGTACCCCAAAAAGCTAACTACCAGAGTATCATTTATGTCTTGAAGATTCGATCTAATGCTGAAGAACCCATCCTGATCGGTGATCTCACCAATCCGGGAAACTGTCAATTCTACGTTAGCTCCTTTCAGTGGCTCATGAGTCTTCGCATCAATCACTTGCCCCCCGATTTGTGCATTCAGTTTGAGGCAGGCTGAACAAACCAAGAAAATAATTAGTGTTACGAAACTGCGAGAAGAGAATTGATCCATATTAAAAGGGTCGAATAAAGTCTCTTGTGTCCGCATAACCCGATTTGTCCAAAACAGTAATTTGATAAACTTTAGTTATCAGGTCACCAAATAAAGGCGAAATCCGTTCCACATTAGATATAAATTGAGCCCGATTCGGAGAAAATCTTATATCCTCATTCAATGGGATCTGAACAACTGTTTGGACGCCTTCCCCCTCATACGTGAAAACACCTTCAACGTTTTCAATATCATCCACTCCCTGGTAATCCAAAATAGTTGCATAACAAATTGCTTCCGATTGAGAGATGAGTTCTAAACTAGAGGATTCAATAATGGGAGCGGCGTAAATCAGCGCAAAATCATGGATGTTCTTATCCGGATAAACTACTATTTCGGTCTCGATTTGAAAATAATTGGGCCTTGAAACGACCACGGTTATCGGCCGGTTTCGCTCATCACCAGTACCTAAAGGATAAACCAAGAGGTAATCTCCTTCGCCATCTGTGTAAGTAATCAGATTTCCGAATTTCAAGGTTGCCCGCAATATAGGAGTACCCGTAAATGTGTTTGTTACATTGCCGGTTATTCTGGCGGTTTCAATCAGCGATTCGCCCTCATAATTGTATCCGGTGTATTTATCCAAATCACACCCACCCACCACGAGTATTAAAAAAATAATGAGGATGAATCTGAAAGTGATCATAGCAAAACTCCTAAAGAATGGAAAAGAGCAAAATCTGTATCGGCAAGCCATCGTTCAATATCAACTGATAATTACATGACATATCTATATGCCAGCCTTCCCATTCATAAACAAAAAGGGGATACTCTTTTCCTATGTGAGGAAAAAACTTTCTTCACATAATTGACATAATAGATGTATCAAGATATCAATTCTTCTCCTCCGCCTCACCCGTCATGGGCACAAAGCGCACCGGGATTTTCCGTTTTTGCTCGATTCCCTTTTTCGTTCTTTCCAGCAGGATTAAATCCTGATTGAATTCTCCTACCGGGATGATCATGCGACCGCCCACTTTTAATTGATCAACCAGTGGCTGCGGGACATGATCTGGCGCCGCAGTAACGATAATCGCATCAAAAGGCGCGGCCTCCGGCCAACCCAGATAACCGTCTCCTGTTCTGACACTGACATTATCGTAGTCTAATTTTTTGAGAACTTCTGCAGCCCTTGTTGCCAGTTCCGGCACAATCTCAATTGTGTAGACTTCTTTCGCAATTTCGCCCAAGATCGCCGCCTGATACCCGGAGCCGGTACCAATCTCCAATACTTTTTCATTTTCATCGAGATCAATTTGCTCTGTCATATACGCAACGATGTAGGGCTGTGAAATGGTTTGACCATGTCCTATGGGCAGCGGTTCATCTTCATAAGCCCGGTTCTGAAGATTTTCAGGAACGAATAAATGACGCTGGACTTTTGACATGGCATCCAAAACGCGTTTGTCGCTTACCCCCCTGGCTTGAATCTGGTATTCAACCATGTTCTTACGTTTTTCGACAAGATCGTTTTGGGATGTGGCTGTTTCTTTTTTTTTCATTTCCGAGCAACCTATGATGATAAGCAAGAACAAATAAAAAATAAGACTTATCTTCATACCTTCAATGCTCCTCTTTATAATAATCAAAAATAGTAGTTTTTACAATATCTCTAGTAAAGATAATCCGACCCTGATTAATCTTGTGTGAATGCTTGCAAATGGGCAAAAACACTTTCGGCAAGATGGTTCAAATGATAACCGCCCTCCAAAACAGATAGAATTTTCCCGTCGTTATACTTTTGCATGGCTGAACGTAGTAGTCGGGTCATTTCGCCATAACACTCGCTACTTAATTTCATGGAAGCCAAGGGATCTTCGTCATGAGCATCAAAACCGGCTGAAATAATCAACAGCTCCGGCCCATACTTACGAAGTTCAGGAATGATCCTCTCTGTTACGAGTGAGATATAATCTTTATCAGCACTGCCGGCCGGCAAGGGAAAGTTTAGGGTAAATCCCTCTCCCGAACCCTTTCCGGTTTCCGCAGAATCGCCTGAGCCTGGATAGAGACGGCTTTGGTGAATACTGCAGAAAAAAACTTCATCAGAATATTCAAATGTGTTCTGCGTGCCGTTGCCATGGTGAACATCCCAATCCAAAATAAAGATTCTTTTCAATCCATAATTTTGGAGGGCATACCGAGCGGCAATTGCCACGTTATTAAAAAGGCAAAATCCCATTGCGTGTGCAAACTCAGCGTGATGACCCGGCGGGCGTATGGCACAAAAAACCGAATTTGCCTGATTATTTAACAAATCATCGACTCCCATTATGCAAGCCCCTGCTGCGTAAAGCGCTGCCTCATAGGATCTCGTGGTGACTACGGTATCACCGCCATCCAAAATTTGAGGCGCTTTTTCGCAGGCCACCTTTACAAAGTGAACGTATTCCGAACTGTGGGTAGTCTCAATCCATTTTATATCGGCAGGTTGAGACATTTTTACCTTCATGGAATCCCATATTCCTTTTTCAATCAAATAATCTTTGATCAATTCGAGCCGTTCCGGGTTCTCCGGATGCCTCACGTCATGAAGGTGTTCCAAAAAAATGGGATGGTAATAGAAAATAAGATTGCTCCAGTTTTCTTTCTCCATGACCCATGCTCTAATTCATTTTGTAAACGGGAAGTCTTATACGGAAGGTAGCACCCTTACCTTTTTTTGATTCGATCTCGATATCGCCCTTATGCTCATCAATAATTTTCTTAACGATCGCCAAACCCAAACCGGTGCCACTCTCCTTGCCGCTGGTAACAAACGAATCGAACAAACGATTTTGTATTCCTTCCGGTATTCCCGGTCCGGTATCCTTAAACTGAAAGACGACATTATCTTTCTCATCATTCACATCAACATAAAATGAGCCGCCTTCACCCATCGCTTCCAGCGCGTTCTTGGTGATATTGTGGAAAACCCGGCTTAATTTATCCTCGTCAACGTAAATAACCTGCTTGCTGTTTACATCCAAGTGCAAATTAGTGCTCTTTCTCTGGCACATTTGTTTCAAAGAAGGTTCAAACCGTTTCATCACATTTTTGGCGCTGGATTTTCGAGGCAATATGCTTGTCTTTCCTTTGGCAAAATCCAGAATTTCGGTAATCATATTCATTAGTGAATTGATTTCCAGTCGAATAATATCGGCAAATGCGTGTCTCTCGTCTTTGGAAGACGAATCATCTACCATTAACTCCACAAAACCATTCACCGTGCTGATCGGACTTTTAATATCGTGGACAACGGTACTCATCATTTGCCCGATACCCGACAATCGTTCCTGTTTTAGCAGATTTTGTCTCAGCGTTTCCAGTTCCAGGGCGCGCGATATTTTTTGAGCGATTAATTCAAAAATTTTCTGTTGATCCTGCAATTCCTGGGAACTGGAAGCCTTAATTCCAAATGCCAGAAAAAGACTGTTCTTTTCCTCATCAATATTGATGGTTGAAAGAATAACAGGCGTCCCGTCATCAATAAAGTTCTTCTTAATCTTAAAATTGGCATGAAAATATTCCCAAACATCTTCTAATCTTGAAACATCGGGCTGCCTGCTGAAATCCAACCAATCATCGCTGACATCCGCCGCAGTTTGATAAATACTGTTGCCATTTTTCTCGACACCGGCGAACACGTGCTCATTGCCTTTAGGGAAATAAGCCAGAACTTGATCTGCTTGTAAATAATCAATCGTTTTGGCCAAAATCTGTTTTAAGATCTCAGAAAAATTGAACAAGGTGCTAATGAATTGCTCGAACTCATACAGAACATCAATTTCCTGATATTTTTTTTCTAATTGAAGGTACAGCCTGGAATTCGCAATGGAAATAGCGACCTGGGAACCAATTGTTTCAAGAAGCCTCTCATCATCTTCAGTAAAAATCCCTTCCTTTTTATTTAATACCTGAAGAACGCCTAATATCTCCTGCTTGTCTCCGCGGCTCAGCGGTTCCCAAACCGGTATGCACAGAATGGAACGAGTCCGGTAGCCGGTTCGCTTGTCGGTGGATGGATCAAAACGTTTATCCTTGTAAGCATCCGGGATATTAATAATTTCACCCGTTTCCCCTACTGTTCCGGAAATTCCCACTCCCAATTTTTGGCGAATTTCACTCACTTCTGCTTTTAGCGCAATTTTCGACCAAATTTCACCTCGGTCCTTATCTAACAGATATAACGTGCCTCGATCCGCATTCATTAAAATGGTAATCTCCTGCATGATTAGCTTCAACAACTCATCCAATTTCAAAGTGGAGCTAAGCGCTCGGCTTATCCGCTGAATGGAATAAAGCTCTTTTTCTTTTTGCTGCAACGCTTTCTTCAATTCATCGGCATTGGTCGGGAATTTCTTTTTTACTGTAGCCATTCTCTGAACCCGATTCTAATTTTTGCTCCCAAATGTCTTCCCGCGTGGTCATCCATCGCACGCGTCAGGAATAATATATTTACCTGGGTAATTTAATACAAATGTTCGCGAATAATGAAGTCATTTTGTTTGGAATAGGATTCAATAAGAATATTGTGAGGATTTAACTTGCCTGAATCTTGGTGAACTGAAGCAAGGGACTTTTCAGGAATGCCATACTGCATAGGTTTATTGAAGCAGTGCGCTTTCGGGATTCAAATCCGCGAGCGTGTCAATGATAAACTTCCCTTTTGAGGTCCCCCATAATCTCCGTAAAATTTTTCTAAATTGCAGAACTCAGGACGTATGGCGTTCTTCTTCATAAAATTTAGCGACAGCCCGTTCGGCGTTTTCATAAGTATCGAATATTTGAATCAGCTTTGTGATTATCATAATGCTTTGAACCTTCTCGGTAACGCTGGCTAATTTCAACTTGCCATTCACCTGGTTCAAAGAACTCATGCACGCCATCAAAACGCCCAAGCCGGAGCTGTTCATCCATTTAACCCCTTTAAGATCAATGACCACGCTATGGATTCCATCTGTGATCAAGCTTTTTATTCTATCATGCAGAGCGGTGGTTTCCGGACCTCCCATCATTTTCCCCGAAAGTGAGAGAACAGCAATATCCCCTTCCATTTTTTCCTTTATTTTCATTTGAGACCTCTTCTCTTTTTATATAACGGGCAATTTAATAATGTCGCCGGGATGCAACCGTTCTAATTTATTTAAATCATTGAAATAAAGCAAAAGGTTTACAGGAAAATCGTATCGTCGCCGTGAGATATTCCAAAGGTTTTCACCGGGATTTACTTTATATTCCACTAATTGCAATTCGGACTTCCCATTAAGCATTCCTCTGATCAAATCCAAATGGTAGGCTAACCGCTGAGCTGTCAATTGCTCCGGTGAGATATGCGAAAAATTGATTCTCAGTTCCTGACCGAAATATATTTTCTGCCCATAATGCAGATTGTTTAAGCTGCGGATGTAACCGGCACTTATTCCTAACCAATCGGCTATATGTCCGATTGTTTCATGAGGGAAAATGACAATCTTGCCATCATGTACCTGCAAACGCTGTCTTAATATTTGTTTTATCTCATTAAGAGAAAGGCTGTATGAGGCGTTAGATATTTGCCTATTTCTGGATACATTTTCAACCACGCTCGTACTAATCGGTTCGTCGCTTACTATTGATTTAGCCACCGGATTCTGGATGGTCTCTTCATCATTCGGATTGAATTGAAACCGGGCCGTTTCGATCTCTCCGGGATTAACGCCGGGCTTGGAAAATGACGCTGCAAATAAATTCTCATGAGCCTCCTTCTTATATGGAGCACCCCGAAACCATTCGTCCAATTTAGTTTCCTTCACAGCTACCTCGGCATTTACCTTGACTCCAGGTTTATATGTTGCGGCAAAAGTAACAGGCTTGATTTCCTTTTCGGGTTCCTCAAACGAAGGTAAGAATGATAGCGCTATCCTATGTTCATTGTCACCGCGCTCTACATTCGGCTTGGAAAATGAAATTTTAATCGAAGGATCAGTTGTCTCGTCAGCCGCCGGATTATTTCCCCTGGCAGAACTACTTAAGGTGGTAGCGTCGTCAAAACCGAGGAGCGCCAGCGCTCTTTCCAAATTAACGTTCTCAGGAATCCGTAGCGTATATCCACTATACAGCAGACTTGTGCCCCTCCATACCTCCCTTTTGAAAGAGGGGTTCAACCATTTCAATTCGTTCAAGTCAAGGTTTGATTGGCGGGCGAATCGGGGGATATTGAGTGCCTTGATTAATATTATTTCATTAAAGACAAAAAGCGGGTGCTGTTCAAACTTGGGAAAATAATGATCCAGGCTGTCCATTATCTCGACCACCGCCAGAAACTCCGGATAAAAGTTCTTAGATGCAAATCCAAAACTTCGCTTTAGATAACCCTCTCTTATTTTCAAATAATCCCCATCAAATTTTCCTTTTGCACGCTTCATTCCGGCCAAACCGTGGTTATAGGCGGTAATCGCGAGAGCCCAATCTTTTAATTCATTATAGTTATTCTTCAGCAACTTTGCTGCGGCTTCGGTTGAATAGATCGGATCAAAACGTTGATCAACGCTCCTGTTCATTTTCAGAAAATAGCGAGCAGTACTCCGCATGAACTGCCACATTCCTTTTGCACCGACCCTGGAAGCAGCATTGATTGCAAAACTGGATTCGATATGCGGCATATATATAAGTTCACGAGGCAAGTTGAAGCGGGAAAAAATCTCCTCCATCATTGGTAAATATGCAAACGATCTCTCCAGCCCCTTAACAAATTTCTCCCGAATTCCTTGCTGAGCCCGGACTCTGCGCGCCGCATTCTTGAACTTGTCAGATTCATTAATCGATTTAAATTTGTCAAATATACGCCTTTCCCATAATTGCAAATTCACGGTGTTCTTCTCATTGCCATGGAAACGCCAGAGCAGATCTTCATATTTTTTCTTAATCACTTTCAAATCTTTTTGACGCTTTCTTTCGCTTACTGTGGAATCGAAGGTGACAGTGGTATAAATGATGGAAAGGTATTGGGAATCGTGAATGATATATTGGTTGGAAGAAACTTCGGTAAATACCTTTTTCCAAAAAGCAATATCAGGACTTAACTCCTGCCGGTAAGGCAAATGATCGGCGTGTGGCTCAAAATAAAGCCCAAGAACAATTAGTAGTGCTAAGCAAATTTTCAATATTTTGAATCTTTCCATGATTCTTCTCCGGATTCGGCAATTTTGCATAACTTAGCTTTAAATCCCTTTATTTCCTAATAAGTTCATTGTACCAGGATTCCCGGGTTAATTTCTTGGGAAAGGAAAAAACATCGTCTGGAATATCCTGGGGGTGCAAAATAAGATAGTAAGTCCAGTAATACTGCAGCACGACACGCACATAGCTCCTGGTTTGACTGAATTCAATATTTTCCATAAAGAAATCATCGTCATTTGTGTCGATAATCTTTTGCCAACGATCGACTCGGTGAGGCCCTGCATTGTACGCAGCTAAAGCATAATACAAATTCCATTCATATCTCTTTAGCAATTCGGTAAGATAATAGCTGCCCATATCAATATTAACCTGCGGTTCATATAATAACCGAATATCTTTGAATTCCATGCCCAATTCCCGGGCAATTTGGTGAGCTGTTGGTGGAATGATTTGCATCAGTCCATGGGCATTTGCATAGGAAACAATCTGGGGGGTAAATGCGCTTTCTTTTTTGATAATTGCCCAGATTATTTCAGGAGTCAAATTCCTTTTTTCAGCATTTTGGTTAACGTCAGAATCGAAATATAGCGGATACAATCTCTTAAAAAGGAAGACCCATTGCTGCCATTCCTGGTTTGAGAAGTATTTGTCATAAACATTCCGAAACAAGCGATACGCTTTACCATAATTGCCAAGATTCTCGTGCAATTCAGCCAATGCAAATCGATATTCCCATTGGTTACCCGTGTTATCGAAATGATTGTTCAGTTCATACCGGGCAAAAATATTCCCAAGTATCTCCTGCACTACAAGTATTCGTTGCAGCAAATTGATGAAGTTTCCAAGATGAGACGTTTGATCATGATGCATTTCCCATAATAAGGAATCCACCTTGTAGTGAGTACTGTCGTCGTCAGTTGTTAACAGAAATGCTTTCAGGTTGTAATAACTCAAAAAGGGCGTATCGGTCAAATGTTCCAATTCTCTTAAATAATTAACGAAATCTTTCTCTCTTAAATATGTTTTGGCAATCCAGTACCGATATCTTGGTTTTTCATAGCGATCCTTTTCCAAAGATAGTGCTTTCTGCCAGGCGACTCGCGCCAGGATGTACTGCCCATCCCAGTAATAATTCAAGCCGACCCGAAACCGCGCTTCCTGAAGAAACTGAGACCGGGGATAAGTCATGTTTAGTTTCTCGTAATACTGACGCGCCATCGAGTAATTCTTCAGTTCCTCATACAACCAGGCAATTTTCCACAAAACTTCCGGGGATAGATAATCGGTCGGAAATCTCTTCTGAAATAATGCATAGGCCTCTATGGATTTCTCAACCTGCCCCAGCCGCAAATAACAACGGGCAATATGAAGATCGATCTCTCTTAGGTATTTCAGTTGCGAAAAGGTCTTTCTTTGCTCCAAACAAGCTTGCAGAACCTCCGGATAATTTTCCTGCTTGTACGCGAGTTCAATTTTCAGCCAGCGGGTTAATTCGGTTGTACCGCTGGATCCTATTTGAAATCTCAGCAGCCTTTCTGCTTTGTCATACTGTCTCGTTTCCACCACGTATTCGAATAGTTTCTTAAATTTGGACTCAGGTATTCTGCTGCCCAAGATTTTCAACAACTCCATATAAGATGGTTGACTTTGAGGATGAAAAGGATATTTTTCAATTAAGGTAAAAAGGAGACTTTCTACATTTTTACCGCCAACGATTTTTTCAATCTCAATCAGTTTTGAATAAATGTCTCCCTTGTCGAAAGAGGAATATTTTAACTGCTTTTTGTAATAGCGTGAGGCTAATTCAAAATTCCCCAGACGAAAATGAATTTCCGCACAAAGAGAATCGATGAGCGGAGCGACGGGACTGTCGGGATACCGATCCAGAAAATCACTGAATTCCCGGGCAGCAGTCAAGGTATCGCCGCTTGCCAATTTTGATCGTATCACGAAGAATTCAACATAATCTTTTATGATTTGTAATTCGGGTGCATTTTCTTGAAACGTTTGAATTGCATCCTGATACTGCTCAATCTTATACTGGCAGAAACCTATTTTAAAATGAATCCAGGGGTAGCGCTGGCTGACGACTTCCTTTTCATTGATCGCTTTGCGGAAAGCCTCGAGCGCCGATCCATAATCCCCCTTTTTATAAAACTCATTGCCTCTCTCGTAATAATATGGGACAACACTATCCCCTTTGGGAGAAGCGAAGGGCAGACTCACAATCAAAAGGCTGTATAAAACCGGGTATAGAGAGGGAATTTTTCTCATATCTGTTATGTTTAGAACCAGCATCTATTTTTGAACTTCTAAAATAAAATTGACTTATTAAGATCGTCAAGACACAGACTTTCTAAATAGAGTAATAAAACGATCACTCAACCGGGTGATGGACATCCAAAATTTCGGGATCAAAAAACAAAACGTTTGTTTTTTGGTCATTTGAACCTGCTGTCATGAATCAAATTTAAGAATAAAAGGGCGACGATCATAAGCTAAATAGTAGTGTTTTTGCGGAAGCGCTCTTATAAGAGATGGCTCCATGAGAATCCCTTTTCATACCAAAACATCAATGGGGAAGAGTAATTTTATTTGGACATTGATTGCGCAGGCAAAAATTTTCATCTTGTGGAGACTGAACGAATCAAGGTCATATAACAGGCCTTTCATTCTCAATGAGTAAGATTACAGAAAATAAACCGATGCAATTCCGTATTAGCAAAAGTATTTTCCTGAGCATATCATTTCTGTTCATTACCGGAACTTATTCTCAGAATTATTGGAATGTTCTTGATTCACCGACAAGCAAAGATTTGAAAAAACTGTATTTCCTGGATAATCAGTCAGGCTGGGTTGCCGGTGACAGTGGATTAATCATGAAAACCTCAAATGGGGGCCAGGACTGGATATTGCAGATGACCAATATAGACAATAATATTGAAGATATATTTATTCTCAACGAGGATTACGGCTGGGCCTTGGGAATTCAACTCCCCACTAAAGACACCAAACAGTATGGTACCGTCATTTTGAGTACATCAAATGGCGGAGTTTCCTGGAATAATTATCTGTACCCCCATGAGTATTTTCTGGCAACCTTTTTTATCGATAGTTTAAACGGCTGGATAGGAGGGGAATATGGAAAATTGATGGGAACCACTGATGGTGGTGTTTCATGGTTTCCGGCAAATGTTGATTCAACTATTTTTTCCGGTTTTGCGATCAGAAATTTTAAGTTTTTTACCCCTCAATATGGATATGCGGTGGGCGGTCATATCGATATTGCTGGAGTAATTTGGAGAACTGACGATGGCGGACAATTCTGGTCTGTCCAGGGAGTTGCTCCCGAACCCATACTAGATCTCCATTTCGTTGACTCCCTGAGCATAATCGCTGTGAGCGGAGATCTGGATTTCGGGTCCGGCAAAGTGACATCCTTCGACGGAGGTGTGAACTGGCAATACACATACTTAGGCATTTTTGGTGAGGCCAATGCTATTGCTTTCAGAACACCCGCCGAGGCGTGGTCGCCATTGGGATTCACCGGCACGCTAATGTTTTCGCAGGATAGCGGACAAACCTGGACGGATCTCTATAGTCCGGACAGCATCCCGATCTATGACGTCACCTTTACGGATTCCACTACCGGATACATGGCCGGAGATTATGGCACAATCCTGAAATATAATCCGGTCACGGCGGTAGTCGAGTCAGAGGCCGGTTACCATCTTGAAGAAGCGGTTCTTTTTCCTAACTATCCCAATCCCTTCAATGCAACAACAACAGTCGCGTATGAATTGACCAACAGAGCCTTTGTATCCCTGCAAATATTCGATATAAGGGGAAGTCTGGTGGCAAGTCTGGTGAACTGCATCAGAGACATCGGTTACCACAGAATCGAGTTCAACGCTTCCGGCTTAAGCAGCGGGATATATTTCTGTAGGTTGAAAGCGGTATCATTTGTTAGCAGGAATTATGTGAGCAATGTGTCGAAAATGCTTCTTATAAAATAGGCGGCAATCATTTTTTTCAAGAGACTGAAACAAAAAAGACCTCCTGACACCATGCCGGAGGTCTTTTCAGATGTAGATTCGACAGCCGCTCTTACTTTATCATCACCATTCTTCGTATGCTATTAAACTGTTCACCATCGGAGCCCTTCGCTTCCAGTTGATAGAAATAAATCCCGCTTGCCACCTGATTGCCGACAGAATTTTTACCATCCCATACAATTTCAATATCACCGGCATTTTGCCGGCTATCCATGAGAGTAGCGACTTCCTGCCCGAGTAAACTCACGATCTTTAGAGTAACGTGAGCCCGGACCGGTAGTCTGAATTTAATTGTAGTGGATGGATTAAAAGGATTGGGATAGTTTTGTTGCAGTGCAAATTGGGATATATAATTTCCGGAAACATTATCGATATTTGTGACCGTAGGCAGTTCCAGATATTTAGTTATGGTGCCGTTTTCTCCAACCGCATATCCGCAAATCCAGTCATAATCACCTATTTTTATCAACTTCACATCAATATGATTAAACGCATTGCCTTGGCTGAAATCTACGGAGAAGGAATTACCTTGATCGGATGTTTTATAAACATTGGAACCTGAAACCAAATACCAGCGCAAAGGATTCAGGTTTAATCCGCTAAGGGCAAAGACATCTCCGGGTATTTGTCCGGTGGTGGCCGACCAGCTATTTCCGCCGTCAGTTGAAAAATCTGTTCCGTTACCGGCGGCCATGCCCTCCAAATCGTCAGCAAATGAAACGCCGAAACTGTTTGAGAAAGAGGTATTGGCAGAGTACCAGGAAGAACCGCCGTCGGTGGTATAATAAACGCGGCTATTATTGGTACCGAACCAACCTATTTGATCGTCCACCCAATGCATCGAATTATTCCAGCCGGCTTCTGATCCTGCTTGTGGGAGAGAAGCCGCATTCTGCCATGAAACTCCGCTATCGGTAGTTTTCAGAAGCACCCATTGACCGTTGACAGGATCGCCCATCGCATATCCGTTTGAAAGGTCGAACATCCAGATAGCGTTCATGAACGCGCCTGAGGTAGTATCTTCATAGGCCGTTTGCCAGCTATTCCCACCATTGAAACTTCGGCGGATGCGCGCACCTGACGAGTCATTTACTGCGACAATTATTCTGAACTGTGAAGCCGTAAAAATACTATAAATGTCTCCTCCAGTCGATCCTCCCGGCATCCATGTGTTTCCACCATCAAAGGTTCGTAGGACAGTTCCGCCCAATCCACCAGCATATGCAATCGAGGTATCGAGCACCGAAACCGATAGTAATGAGGTAGTTGTACCGGAAGTCTGTGTTCGCCAATGTGCGGCCGGAGCCGGAACAATTGAAAATGTCGCATCGCTAACATCGAAAACCGATGGACTGGACTTATCCGAAACCCGAACCAAGCATTGAGTAGACATTGTCGATGGAACAATCCAGTCATATGTCGCAACACTCAACTCACCTCGAGAATATAGGGTCGGTAGGTTATGAAGTTTGGGATGTACTGGGCTATGGTATTCTGACGTTTTGCCTCCCGTTTCTCCAATTAGAATCCAGCTTGAACCGGCATCTGTGGAATATTCGAGTTTCACGCTGTCTACAAATATGTTCTCCCAATTAATGGGATAGTTTGTATTCGAATAAAGAACTTCTCCTCCGTTCGGTCGAATAACACTGAGAAATCCATCAGTCACTAACATCTCAATAGATCTCCTGTGGACAGGAGTTCCATTAGGTCCAGCGCCCTGAATTACGACTTCGTAGGTATTCTCCGGGACCCCATTCAAATTAATATCCAGCACAAGCGAATCCGGGAAGGTTGTAAGCGAATCTCCCTGAGGGAAATTAAAAGAAAAATTCGCTGCGGGAGATACGGTGGCGGAAAATTTCGCCGAATGCTCATAGAGTTTTATTGCCGGAACTGTGATGACGACGCTGATACTGTCGGTGGTTCTGAGGGTATCGACACTTTTGGAGATTTTCATTGCAAAATCCGGAAGGTATGCTGTATAGCTCCCGAAAGTACCTGCACGGAAATCAGTCCAAACTGCCATTGCGCTGTACCTGTTGGAGGTTATGGCATTATAATCACCCTGGTAACGCGGCGTACCTCCACCGCCACAGGAGGAGCAATCAATTTTCATTCGCTCTGTCGTCAATCTGATGTTTGGCGCCCAAGTCACACCTCCATCATCGGAATAGGACGCATAGATGTCACAGCTGTCACTTGTTGGAACATCTCTCGTATCCATCCAGTGGGCGTAGAGCCTTCCGGTTTCCTTATCGCACCAGATCGCCGGATGCCACTGGTGATTAGTAGTGGTATTCAGATCATCATTAATCACCACCGCACCTGACCAGCTGGTGCCCTGATCATCGGAATAGCGGCAAAAAATATCCGGCTTGTTTCCGTTGCCGGCCGGAGTGTTATTTGCGTATATGCAGTAGAGCCTTCCGCGGTACGGTCCCCTGCTGTTATCCGCGGCAATAAAGGGGTAGGGACGTGTTCTCATGTTTTCAACAGAATGCCGGTTATTAACGAATGTACCCACATAATTTGCCCACTGTTGAAAAGACCTGAAGGCAAATGTGCTTCCTCCGTCGGTTGAGCGGTAAAAAGTATAACTCGGCGAAGTGGAATTTCCACTGTTGGTGACCACGTAGACGCAGCCACCAGAGATGTCACCCCCTATGACGTCCGGACCCACAGCCACCATCATTCCCGGCAAAGATTGGGTGCCAAAAGTCCAGGTGGGTTGCCAGGTGACCCCAAAATCTGTACTGCGTGCAAAATTGCCCTGCCCCGATCCGGCAGTCATCACGGTGTATACATAATTGGCGAAAGGACCAGCGGTTTGATCACAGGCAATCCAGTTTTTATCAATACCAGATATTGCAGTAGCGGTAGGAAACCAGGTTGCTCCATTATCAGTCGAACGGATTACTTGACAACCAACAATATTGCCACCGCTTGTGTACATATTCTCATAATACAGGTTACCGAGACTATCATACGCGGTGACAGGATCACCAGCCATCGGAAAACCACCAAAATTCCCCGTAGAGGTTATCCAGTCGTGTCCATCATAAGTATAATGAGTGCTGTTGGTATTCCAGGCATTGAAGTATTCGAAGGTTTCTAAGGGATTGGATGAGATGTGCGGCTCGGCAAAATCGATTCCCAGAAAAAAATTATCAAATCCGTCCTCATCTGTAACAGTGATCAATTCCCTTGCTCCGGGAACCGGCGACCAATTTTCCGGTAGCAAACCCATAGTATTATCATATTGCGCATTTTGCTGGGCAGACAAAGGATTGAATGCAATTAACAGCATCATACCGATAATAGCCATATGCCCATAATGTGGCATTTTGTGATTCACTCTTTTCATAAATGACGCTCCTCTGTTTTATCCAATTGAGTCATTTCCTTCTTTAAGATTCAAAATTGTTTGTCTGTTGTCATTTCATAAGTAACAATTTTTTCACACTGTGAAAACCGGATTCGGTATTCATCTGATAAAAATATACACCGGATGATGCCGCGCCTCCGGCATCGTTTCGTCCGTCCCAGATCGAGCGATACGTTCCTGCCGGATAAATATCATTTGCTAATTCTCTTACCTGCTGACCAAGCAAATTAAAAATCCTAATCTCAACTCTGGTATTTTGACGCACAGCAAATTCAATTGTCGTTTCCGGATTAAAAGGATTAGGGTAGTTCTGTTTCAATTCAAATGCCTGCGGAAGATTTGCAGTGATTCCCGATTCGTCCTCTATGCCCGTTACCGCTACCCCAAACCATTCCAGTATTCTTCGTAGTAATTCATCTCGATTCCCGTCGGCGTTATTTATACCCTCCAACCCGAATCCTGAGAACACTGCTTTCCATCCGTCCTGAGTATCCTCTACCCTCAGAGCGGCCAAACCCAGGGGCGAGGACGTACCATAATACAAAACGCTGTCGGCGTTCCCGGTAATTAGCAGAGCGTCCTTGGAGTTTTGGTTACCCGCTCCGCCGACGGAGGAGAGAAGCAATCCATCGCCAATAAGGTCACCTGCCACACCGCGGATAATGGGCGGAGTAATATTCATGTTAAAAGTTGCGTCAAGATAGTTGGATAACAAAACTCCTCCACTGCTGGTTTCGGCAATATTTTGCCCGGTTAAGAAAAGCCGCCCGCCATTGTCTAACAGCCCGGCAAGGGTTGACTGTTCCGGATCGGAAAGCACTGCTGTGGTTGCATTGCCGGTATACCAGATCACTGTTTTGGGATCTGGAAACAAGGCAAAAGTATTGGCATCCGGTATGCCACATCCTCACTAACCCGCCAGGTAAAATATGAAACACCCAGTGCGTCGAGCGCTTCCTGAAAAAACGTTTCATTGTCCATGATTGTATCATCGTTAACCAGAAGGATGTCTGACGGATTTAGACCGAAATCTAATGAGTAGCCACTCGGAGATAAGTCTTCTACGGTGGCGGTTACCACCGGATATGGTGCTTCGGGCGTCAGGATGATAAAATAATCTTCCATTGAAGGAATCAATATGTCATAACTTCCATTCACCGCAGTGGTTGTATCAACAAACACCCCTTGAGGGACACCCGATTTGTCAGAAATCGCAAAAACCTGAATTCCGGCTTGAATCGGTTGTGCTGTTAATGAATCTAAAATACTGCCGGATATAGACGCCAGGGGACTTTTCGGCAGCTGAAAATCCATTGCGATTGATTGTATTTCACCAATTTGCCCGGGGGGATTAATAACGATATCATTTGTCTGAGTTTTATAAGCGAAACGGCTCAGCGTAAGATGATGCGTTCCAACTCCGAAGAGCTTAAAATCGTAAGCGCCGTCACCTTCCGTGACAAAAGTTCTGCCGCTCACTTGTTCCTCAATAGTTACCTGAGCGAGAGGAGTTCCGTTTGAGGAGTCAGTCACGATTCCATGAAGCGCAGCCGCCGTCCGAACCGCATAAGAAGCGTTTAACCGTCCGGAACCTAATTTTCCAATATAGGCCGGATTCAGCTCATCGAGGTCGTCAACGCCGAACTCCACTAACGCTCGTGCCCTTTTTTTTGTAATCCCGTGGAATTCCGATGCGATCAAAGCAACCACCCCGGCCACATGAGGGGTCGACATGGATGTTCCCTGCAAATCCCCATAACCACCTATAATGGTACTTCGAACCGCAACTCCGGGCGCGGAAATGTCAATCCAGTCACCATAATTGGAGAATGAGGCTTTGTGGTCAGTTTGGTCGGTGGCAGCGACAGCAATCACTGAATCGTAGCCGGCAGGATAATACCGATCTTCCCTGTTAAAGTTGGAGGCTGCGGCAACCACAATGCCTCCGACGATGGGCGAATTCGTGAATGAACCTGCTGTGGCGATAAAATAATCGATTGCCTGCCTGACAATGGCCGGTAAAGGGGCCGGATCGTCATTAGAATATCGATAGGACCAACTATTTGAAGAAATAATCGATCCGTTATCGGCCGCATAAATAAATGCGTTGTGGGTACTCCCGCCACCTGGTCCTAAAACTCTGCAGATCATTAGCCGCGCACCGTCATTATTGCCAAATCCACCCGCTATTCCGGCAACGCCAATGCTGTTGTTTGTCACTGCAGCTACTGTCCCTGCGGTGTGCGTTCCATGTCCATCATAATCATCAGGATTGTTATTGAATTCATCAAAATTCCAACCATGAATATCATCTATATATCCATTATTGTCATCATCAAGGCCGTTGCCGGGGATTTCACCCTTGTTCGTCCAAAGGTTATCAATTATATCTGGATGATCTAAATCCGTTCCGGTATCCATCATGGATACAATAACATTTGTATCACCGGTTACAATATCCCAAGCCTCCGGAAGATCGATGTCAATATCCGAACCGCTATGATAATGCCACTGGAGTGAAAACTGCGGATCGTTGGGGAATATTTGGGCTTGATCTATGCTTCTTACCGAACCATCCTTATTTCCGCCCGCTAGCATAACCTTGTAATGCAATTCTGCAATTTCGATATTGGCATCCGCATTATACATATTTATTAAATGCTGGACATTTGTATTCTCTGGAAAATTAAACTTATACCACTGATGAAGCCCAAACTGCCGATGACGCTCTTCAAACTTGCCCGCGGGGTAAAATGCCCTCTCGATCTTCCGGGCTGCGTACTGCTCGTTCAACGCATCAACTGACGCAATGCCTGTAATAGCCACATCATCAACAACCCTTACATCCAGTGACTGCATCGCTCCATCAGTAAATTTTACCATTATGACACCCTCATGCCAGGCAAGCTCGCTTTGGGCGCTTGTTAAGATGGGGAATAATAAAATTATTGCCACTGCAAATAAACATATGGCTTTAAGATCGTTCATCAGGAATCTCCTATGTAATAACCGGTTATGAAATTTACTTTTCAGATTAAAAAATTTTGTTCGCGCTACCGTCTGTTCTCATTTTAATAATAATAGTTTTTTCACACTGTGAAAACCGGATTCGGTATTCATCTGATAAAAATATACACCGGATGATGCCATATCGCCCGCGTCGTTTCGTCCGTCCCAAATCAGATGGTGAGTCCCTGCGGGGTAAATATCACTTACCAATTCTCTGACTTGCTGACCGAGCGAATTAAAAATCCGTATCCCAACTCTTGTATTTTGAGGTATGGCAAATTCGATTGTCGTTTCAGGATTGAAGGGATTGGGATAGTTCTGCTTCAATTCAAATGCCTGCGGAAGATTTGCGGTAATTCCCGATTCGTCCTCCAAGCCGGTGACCGCCACGCCAAACCAAACCAGTATTCTGCGCAGTAATTCATCTCGATTCCCGTCGGCGTTATTTATACCCTCCAACCCGAATCCTGAGAACACTGCTTTCCATCCGGCAGGGGTATCCTCTACTCGTAAAGCTGCCAAACCCAGGGGCGCGGCTGTTCCATAATTCAAAACACTGTCGGCATTTCCGGTAATTAACAGAGCGTCCTTGGAGTTTTGGTTACCCGCTCCGCCGACGGAGGAGAGAAGCAATCCATCGCCAATAACATCACCGACAACACCGCGGATAATGGGCGGAGTAATATTCATGTTAAAAGTTGCGCCCAGATAGTTGGATAACAAACCCCCGCTGCTGCTGGTTTCGGCAATGTTCTGACCGTTTA
>WOR8_10006385_pt1 | contig 21271 bp, 19 predicted proteins | sample DeeMarSeWOR38_10_FD_19890 | JGI IMG/M metagenome (IMG submission 19890) | reverse complement strand
AATGCTTCAACCGAAGCAAATACCGTTTGGATAATATCCTGCATTGAATAATCGTTTAGAGAAAGTGTCAACCTCCCGGCCTCAATCTTACTAAGATCGAGTACATCATTAATTAAGCTTAGGAGATGTCGCCCATTTTTCTCAACTCGTTCTAAAACCTCTCTGATTTTTTCTGGAACATCACCATAAATATTGTCGACTATCAGTTCCGAATATCCAAGAATAGCATTCAGAGGCGTTCTAAGTTCATGACTCATATTGGCTAAGAACTCTGACTTATGCTTGTTGGCAACTTCTAGTTCTTGCCCCTTTTCTTCAAGTTCCCGGAAAAGCTGTGCATTATGGATTGCAACAACAGATTGGGCAGCAAAGGTTTGAAGCAAGTCGACAACCCGACGGGGAAACTTTCCAGCAGTCTTCCGTCTAACAATCAGACCGCCAATGAGCCTGTCTTCTCGCAATAGCGGCACAGCAAGTAGTGCGCGATAGCCTGCCTCCTGAAGATATGGTATAGGATAATCATCCACTTTTGCAAGATCTGGGATTTGACCTGGTGCTTTGTTTTGGGCAGCCTGTCCTATTACGGTACGATCACTCACCCTAAGTTTATAATCGCGTAGAGCATAGATGAGCTCGGAGCTCATACCATAGTTAATGCGTGGCAAAAAAATTTGCTCTTTTTCATCAAACTCATAAATTGTTCCTGCATCTGTATCTGATAGCTTCACGGCATTGCGAACAATGCTCGTTAAAACAGCTTCTAAGTCCAGTGTGGAGCTGACCGTCTTGATTATTTCTCCTAAGGCCGTTAGCTCATCCACCGATCGCGCCAATTCTTCGGTCCGGGTTGTGACCTTATGTTCGAGCGTACGACTGTACTCCTCTATTTTCTCCTTACTTACGTTTAGCTCTTCAAAAAGTTGCTTTATGGATTGTCGCATGTCATCCAAATGTTGTGAAAGTATACCTATTTCGTCACTGCTGCTTTTATCCACAAAGGTATCTAAATCCCCTTTGGCAATCAAAGAGGCTGATGCCTGTAACTTTTCCAGCGGTTTAGAGATATAGCGTCTTGTTACCAATATTGACGTGATCCAGATTGCAACCATGATAAGGATGATTAATGTAATCGCTCCGTATATTTGATGCAGGGCCTGTTTCTTTACTTTTTTCAAGGACATAGCAATTATGATCTTGGCGATTTTTTTATCCTTAAAATATATATCCGATGATTTGGCTATCATATCCGACTTTTTTTGCCACGATTTGGATATATCCAAATCGATCTGTTCATGCCGGTAGTCGGGATGCACTCTTTCACTGATAATCTGATCCTTCCACCATATTTTCAGATACACAATTGATTGATCTAAAAAAAGAGCTTCGACAAATTCATTTACAACCATATAATCTAAATTCCATAATGGAGTCGGCAAACTATTCTCAGCAAACAAGATTGCGCTGCCCAATCGTTCGTGCATTTCAGATTCGATTCGATTGAGATCATAGAGTAACACGATCGCAGTAAACGCAATTAGCAATATGGCGATGATACTGATTAAGGCATAGCTAAAACGTCGGCTGATGCTGCTGACTTTAGGAGGGGTACTGGATGAAAAGGCGCTCTGCATGGTCGCAATTCCTTATTATGCAACAAATCAGTCCACATACTTACAGGCCAAAGCCAATCCTGCTATGAAATTCGGCTCAGCAAATATCGTTGCCAACTAACTATTTTAAAATGATTCGTGTAAGGATTGTTGAATATTACAAAGTACTTGAAAATATCCAATAGGCAAATTCAAATTAATCGGAAATCTCCGGGAATGGATCATCTTCTAGTTTCATGTTCCATTTTTTTTGAATCTGCAGAATAGTTCCATCTGCAGTTAGTTCATTAAAAGCGTTCTGCCATTTTTCAACAATTGCATCTGGCGTCATTTTGGAAAAAGCGATCATCAATTCAATTTCTCGCAGGTGATAGACCTCTTTAAATTGTTTATGGTCAACCCCTGCCAAATCACAAACTGTTCTCAAGCCGGGAATTTTATATGCCCATAAATCTATTCTTCCAAGGGCTAATTTTTTTGCATTTAACTGTTCATCTGAAACCGGTTCGAGGTTTGTAAATCCATGTGATGCCAATAATCTCCCCCTGGTATCATCAAGAAGTATCCCGATACTTTTCACTTTTTTAGCGTCCTCTAAACTTTCAATAGTGATACCAGAGTCCTGTTTAGCTACAAGAATATCTCTTTTAATTGCAAGAGGCCCAACCCATTTAAATTTGTCCTGTCTAATTTTGGTATATGTCATTCCAAACAATACCACATTTTTTTCTTTTTCAGCCATTTTGTATGCTCTCGACCACGGATAGACTTGGATCGGCTCTTGCGATCCTATTTTCTTTTGTATAGCCCTTACTATTTCTACAGAAGGACCAACTAAAACTCCCTTGTCCATATAATTCAACGGTGGCAAATTCTCTGTTAAAATAGTAAGTTCTTCACATAAACTGGATTGGCTTCCCAAAAAAAATATTGCAGCAATGATAAAGAATACTTTTTTCATGATAACCCTCCTTTAATGGCATATAAATTAGTCCAAATAAGGGTTCTCCGAATCGATGTCGCATTTTGTATTGATCAGCATGATTGCAGCTTTCAATGGCTGTCTGTCAATGAAGGACAATACTTATAGAAAAAGGATTTACAAAAGGAAAATGATGTCGGGCTATGTGAAATTTTTGCTTCAGGATCCAAGATATTAGCGTCGAACATGACATTTCTGTGTGCAGTGGGGGTCGAAAATCAAATATGATCCAAGTGCCGATTTATTCAGCTAATCAGAAGATCGTCATTAATTTGGATATAATAGGCCTTTCAAAGTTGAACACTTCTTGCCAGGGTGCACCGTGATTCATGCCCGGTGGTTAGCGAACCCTACCAAAGGTATTATTGATTTACAGAAATTATGGCGAACCCCACATGTTGTGGTCGGCCGTTTTATCTGCCAACCTTCAATTTTATATCTCACCATCTGATCCCGAACTCCTTCTAGATAGAATGAAAACTAAAATAAGCGCTTGACAGGAATGTAAAGGTTATATATAGGATAATTATTATCTTATTTATCCTAATTCATAGGGGCTTTTTATGCGACTGACCCGGGCAGGGGAGTATGGTGTGCGCTGTATCCTGTATCTTTCATCAAAAGGTATGGGTGTGCTGTGCAAACGCAGGCAAATCGCAACTGCCATGGACATCCCCGACCAATTTTTAGGCAAAATCGCCCAGCAGCTTGCCCGGGCGGGCTATATCGAAATTGTTCAGGGCGCTAAAGGCGGGCTGAAACTGGCCGTTGCGCCCGAGAAATTAACCCTGCTGGATGTGGTTGAAGCCGTGATCGGCGAGATTTTTTTGAACGATTGCATATTGCGGCCGGATTCCTGCAACCGGAGCAACTCATGTGCCGCCCATCGCGTATGGTTTAAGGCCAGAGATCAACTTCGGGCAACCCTGCGAGAGGCCACTTTCGCGGACCTGCTGAATGAACAGGGCTGTGCCAACCCATTTGAGCATGTTGGTGATAAACTATCGAACTGAATAAGTCTCTCAATGGTTCAAAGGTTCAGAAAACCTCTGAACCCTGAACCCTGAACTTTGAACCCGTGAACCCTAAATAGAAAAAGGAAGGAGCTCAATCTATGGATCCATTATTTTTATCGCGGCTTCAATTTACAGCCACCACCCTGTTTCATTTTCTGTTTGTGCCCCTGACCCTGGGGCTGTCGATTATTGTGGCTGTTATGGAAACCCAGTATGTTCGTACCGGTGATGAAACCTATTTGAGAATGACGAAATTTTGGGGGAAACTCTTTCTGATCAACTTCGCCGTGGGGGTTGTTACCGGCATTACCCTTGAATTTCAGTTTGGTACCAATTGGTCCCGCTATTCGGCTTATGTCGGCGATATCTTCGGCTCCCTGCTGGCCATTGAGGCCACCGCCGCTTTTTTCCTGGAATCAACCCTGATCGGTGTTTGGGTATTCGGCTGGAAGCGGTTGTCCGCCAAGGCCCATGCCACCGTGATGTGGCTGGTTGCCGGCGCCAGCAATTTATCGGCCATCTGGATTCTGACCGCCAATGGCTGGATGCAGAATCCCGTGGGATTTGCCATTAAAGACGGTCGGGCCGAGCTGCAGGATTTCGGTGCGGTCGTATTCAATAAATTCAGCCTGCTGCAAATATTGCATGTCCTGCCGGCAGCCCTCGTTCTGGCGGCCTTTTTTGTCATGGGCATCAGTGCCTATCATCTGCTCAAAAAACAGCAGGTCGATTTTTTTACCAGATCCTTTAAAATCGGCCTTACTTTCGGCCTGATATTTTCAATTTTCGTCGCCCTTGAAGGTGATTTTCATGCCCGCCACGTGACCGAGGTGCAGCCGGCCAAACTCGCGGCCATGGAGGCGCACTGGGAAACAACCACCCAGGCCCCGATTCATCTTCTGGCCCTGCCGAGCGAAGAAGCGGAACGCAATCTTATTCAGATCGGCTCCATTCCCGGGGTTCTGAGCTTTCTCGGTCATCACGATTTCGACGCCGAGATCAAAGGCCTTAAAGATTTTCCCAAAGACGAGCGCCCTCCGGTCCTGCTGACCTTCGTCTCCTTTCGCGCGATGGTGGGCCTCGGGAGTTATTTTATTCTGGTAACGATTCTCGGCTTTATCCTGCGCAACAAACTGCTGGAATATCCCCTTTATTTAAAATTGATGATGGTTTCGGTCCCCCTGCCCTATCTTGCCATAGAATTCGGCTGGCTTTTGGCTGAAGTCGGCCGTCAACCATGGATTGTATACGGCATCATGAAGACCTCGGCCGGCGTCTCCCCCATTGATCTGGTCCAGGTCGCCACCTCACTGGTTGCTTTTGTGTTGGTCTACGGTTTGCTGGGGGCCGTGGGGTATTACTTAATCATTAAAAAGGCTGTAAAAGGCCCTGAACCGGCTTGACCGCTGTGGGTTTTTCCATGGCGCTATGATGATGGTGAATAAAGAACTACAAATTAGCGTTTCGTCCCAATTGGAATGTTGGAACGATGGAACATTGGAAAACTGGGTTTTGGATTATGGGAAGACTGGCGTGTTGGGTGATTGGTCCGCGCTGTCGGAACTCGAAAATAAAAAAGGACCTATATCTTTTGAAAACCCAATATTCCTGCATTCCACTATTCCATTGTTCCACGTTTAAGAAGTTAAAATAGGAGGACACAATGATTTTAGAATGGGGGTTGTTGTGGGCAATTTATTTTATGACGGACGGTTTCGATCTGGGTCTCGGAACCCTGATGCCGTTTCTGGCCAAGAGCGAAAAGGATAAGCGGGTCATCGTCAATTCCATGGGACCGCTTTGGGACGGCAACGAGGTGTGGCTGCTGACCGCCGGCGGCGTGACCTTTGCAGCCTTTCCACTGGTATACGCGGTGATGTTTTCGTCCTTATATACGGCCCTGATGCTGATTTTATTTGCCCTGATCCTGCGGGGGGTGGCGTTTGAATTTCGCGGCAAGGTCGAATCGGATAAGTGGCGCAAGGTGTGGGATGCCTGTATTTTTATCGGGAGCGTGGCGCCGGCGATTTTGTTCGGAGTTGCTTTTGCCAATATCTTTAAAGGTATACCCATCGATCAGAACGGCATTTATCAGGGCAACCTGTTGACGCTGTTAAACGTATACGGGCTGCTGGGCGGCGTGCTCTTTCTGCTGTTGTTTCTGGTGCACGGATCCATCTGGCTGTCCATTAAATCGGAAGGGGATCTTCAGGCCAGGGCTTCTGCGACCGCCAATAAATTATGGCCGGTTCTGGTGGGATTTGCGGTTATCTTTCTGGGTGCCTCCGCCGGTTTCACGCAATTGTATGACAACTTTCTGGCCTATCCGGCGTTGTTTTTGGTTATTCTGCTGGCGGTGGCCGCCTTGTTCGCCGTCAAGCTCTTTCTGGTTAAGCAAGCCTATTTCAAGGCCTGGTTTGCCTCGGCCGCAACGATTGTGTTCTGCACCTTTTACGGCGTGATCGGTTTATTCCCCAATATGTTCCCGTCGAATATCGACGCGGCTTACAGCCTGACGGCCCACAATGCCTCCTCCAGCCCCCTGACGTTAAAGATCATGCTGGTGGTGGTCCTTCTGTTCGTGCCCATCGTGCTGGCCTATCAGATCTGGACGTACCATTTTTTTAAGGGGAAGGTTACTGAAGAGGAAATGGTATACTGAAGTTGCCATCCGGAAATGGCCCTTTTTCTCCCGCCGATGGCGGGATTCTCCGCGGGTTTTAGCCTTCGACGTACCAGTAGTACGCCTCAGGCAAAATCCCTTGTGAGGCCGCGCTCATCGAAAAAATCGCTCATCTCCGGAAAGGAGACTGAATATCAGGATCATCAGAACCGATAGTGTATAAAAAGGAAAGCAGCGCCGGTAATACCGCCCTGCTTTCCTTTTGTACCGCAAGGGCATAAGTTTCGTTTGAGCCGGCAAGCGGCTCAACGCAGCTTTATCTGTTGGGATATTCTATCCAATATTAGTTCAAGGCTTCGTCTTTCCAGTACTTGGTGCCTTTGACGGTGGCCTGGAGCGCCAGTCCGCTTTCGGTTAATTGATAAATGGTAATGTCATCCAGCGAGACGGCGCCGCCGACAGCGGCGCCTTTATCCGTGGCCTTGGCGGCGGCATCCGCGTGCCCGCCGAATTCCCAGCCTTTGTTAATGAAATAATTCATCGTCGCGGCATCATGGAAAATGAATACGGCCCGGAAATCTTTGGCACCCAGGCCCAGCCCGACACCGAGCTCGCCCATTTTCATGTAGGTGTGTCGGCCGGTTCTTTTGTTGTGGACAACGCCATAACCGCCGCCGAAGCTGGCGAAAATGATGTTCACATTGGCGTCGCTGAACACCGCATAGCCAGGTGCCCGTGCAATTTCCGATCTCGCCTGGGGCTCTATCTTATACAGGTCTCTCAGGGTCTCTCGTTTCATGTCAAGAATGGCCCGGCGTTTATCGCTGGGCGTGGTCCCCTTGGTGGTCGCACAACCGGCTAAAAGAATACCGCAAAGAAATAAGCCTAGTCCAATTTTTACAAGCTTCATTTTTCTCCTTCCTTCATATTGCTGTCGGTTTAACCTTTTGAATATTAAACGCATCACCCATTTGAATCTTCACTATCTTTATCGGCACCACCGTTAAAATTCTTTAATTGCCAAAGCCGGGGCAATTCGGCGCAAAGGCCCCTATTTTCCCCAATGATCCCTTGACCCCAAATTTTCTATAAGCTATGCTTCTGACTTACGGTCCGTTAATTACCGACGCCTACCCAGAAAACAATTAACGCCGATTGGTTTCCGCCGATTGGCAGCGGAGCCGCTAATGGAAGCAGGTGCCTCGAATCACTGCCAACCCCGGTTCAGAATCCTGGATGATGCTCAAATCAAGCGCATTCATGCTGCCGTCCTGGAGATTCTGGACGAGGTGGGCGTGCGTGTCAATCATCCTCAGGCCCTCGACCTTCTCTCAAATGGTGGGGCCCGGGTGATGGGCGGCGGTCTGGTCCAATTCCCATCCGCCCTGGTGGAGGATGCCATTGCCTCGGCGCCTTCCCATCTGGTCATATTCAACCGCAACAAAGTGCCGGTCATGGATCTCGGAGACCGCCGGACCTATTTCGGTACCGGCACGGACTTGCCCAAGACCGTTGATCTGGAAACCCGTGAAATCAGGGACACCCGGGCCGATGATATCGTCACCAGTACGATCATCAGCGATGCCCTGCCCCATATTGATTTTATCGGCTCATACGGTCTGCCCATGGATGTCCCGGCCGGGTTGCATTACATCCGCTGTTTCCAGCTGGAGGCCGCAAACAGCATCAAGCCGATCTTTTTTACGGCCGGGTCGGTGGAAGATTTAGCCGTGATCTGGGAGATGGCCTGCGCCATCGCCGGCGGACCCGAAGCCCTGTCCGCACAACCGTTTTTGATCAGCTACAACGAGCCCACATCACCCCTGACGCATTCCAAAGAAGCCCTGGGCAAGCTGATGTTTTGTGCTCAAAATCAAATACCGGTGAATTATGCGCCGGCGCTTCTGGCAGGAACCACCGGGCCGGTAACCATGGCCGGGGCCCTGGTGGTCGCGGTGGCTGAAGCCCTGTCAGGCCTGGTAATTCACCAGCTGACCCGCAAAGGTGCGCCCATCAGCACCGGGGTCGCCGCCACCACCATGGACATGCTGGAGGCGACCGTTTCGTACACATCGCCGGAATTTCGATTGACCCACAGTGCCTGTGCCGACCTGTTTCACCATTACGGTCTGCCGGTGTGGGGAACGGCCGGCTGCAGCGATTCCCAGTATCCGGATTTGCAAACCGGTGCGGAGTACGGCTTCACGCTGTTGAATGCCGCCCTTGACGGCGCCAACCTCATTCACGATTGCGGTTACCTCGGCCAGGGATTTGTCGCCTCTCCGGAACTGATTATATTGGCCGACGAGACCATCGCTATGGTCAAGCGCTACATGCGCGGTTTTGACATCGACAGCGAACATCTGGCCCTGGATGTCATCAGGCAGGTGGGTCCGGGAGGCAATTTCATGCAGCAAAAACACACCCTCGATTTTTTCAAACAAGAGCACTGGCAGCCCGGTATTTTCAATCGCAAAAACCTTCCGAACTGGATAAAAGACGGTCAAAAGAAAACGGACGACAAATTACTGGAAAAGGCCCGGGAAATCCTGGCCACCCATCAGCCGGAGGCCCTGGCTGCCGACATTAAAAAGGAGCTTGACCGCATCTGGGAAGACGCCCAGCGTAAAACGAGGCAATAATCTATAATCGGATTTCTTCCGATTTGTCACGCCCGCGAAGGAGACAGGGTGGCAATTCTGCAAGGCCACAAATACATCCGGATCGTCATCCCGGGCTCGACCCGGCATCCAGCTTTTTTTCAACGTATTACACCGCTGGATGCCGGAGCAAGTCCGGCATGACGATCAGAAATCAGCCGATTGCTGACCTTCTGACGCAGTCTGCTTCGCGGCAATGACTATCACCAGCCATATGGTTAAAATTTAAATGGTATTCTATTTTTTGAAGGTAAAGGAGATCTGCTGTGGGAGTTCTTGAAGATGTTTATAATGCGGTTTTAGACGGGAAGCTGGATGATGCCGCCGCCAATGTCGAGCGGGGATTGAACGAGGGCATCGCCGTTGATGACATTTTGAAAAAAGGCCTATTGGCCGCCATGGACCTGGTGGGGGTGCGATTTGGTGAGGGTGAAATGTTTATCCCCCAGGTGATCTGGTCGGCTAAAGCCATGCAGGCGGGGATGGATCTGCTCAGGCCCCATTTTACCGAAGGCCAGCAGGGGAAAAGTGTCCGGATCGTCATCGGAACCGCCGAGGGTGATATCCATGACATCGGCAAAAACCTGGTCGGCATGATGCTGGAAGGCGCCGGTTTCGAGGTGGTCGATCTTGGCGTGGGGATCAAACCGGAACAATTTATCGAAAAGGCAGTCGAAGAGAAAGCTGATATCATAGGTGTCTCTGCCTTGCTGACCACCACCATGATGTGCATGGCCGATGTCGTCAAGTTAAGAAATGAAAAGGGCCTGTCTGCGCTTAAAGTGATTATCGGAGGGGCACCGCTGTCCCAGCGTTTTTGCGAGGAGATCGGTGCCGATGCCTATGGCGTGGATGCCATGGATGCGGTGGTTTCAATAATGCTTCGCATTAAATCTTCGATTTATTGAACAGGGCAGGTAAATCTCAAAATACAATGACCAAAATCACAAACGCCCATGTTTCGGTCATTGGATATTGATATTTGAGTATTATTTGGAATTTGTTATCCGGTGCTTGGGATTTCAAAACAATGCTAACAATTACCTCTAAAGGATATAGCGAACCATGCTGATGAAAGCCGGGAAGGTTGCCCTTAAAACACCGATCCTGCTCAACCTGGATGAGCCGGATTTGGTGACCGATATACACCGGCAATATTACGCGGCCGGAGCAGATGTGGCCATTACCAACACTTTCGGCGGAAGCCCATTGAAATTGGTGGCCGACGGACTGGAGGAGCAGATGGCGGCACTCAACCGGGCGGCCGTCAAACTAGCCCGGCAGGCCTGCCCCGACGGCAAATATGTCGGCGGTGATATCGGGCCCAGCGGGAAGATGCTAAAACCGCTGGGAGATGCTGCGCCGGAAGATGTGCAGGCCAGTTTTTTCTCCCAGGCCGAGGTGCTGATTGAAGGCGGGGTTGATTTGATCATCATCGAAACCATGTTTTCACTGGAAGAGGCGCTGGCTGCCGTGCGGGGGGTCAAAAAGGCCGGCGATATACTGCTGCTGGCGTCGATGACCTATACCAAGACCCCGAACGGCTTTTTTACGATGATGGGCGAGACGGTTTCCCAGTGCACAGCAGCGCTGGAAGAAGCCGGCGCCGACATGACGGGCGCCAATTGCACGTTGAACAGCACGGACACCATCGATTTGACCAAGGAGCTCAGGGCCGCAACCGACCGGCCTATATTGATCCAGCCCAATGCCGGCAAGCCGGTGACCAGCGAGGGAGTCACCTACTACGAACAGACCCCGGCCGAGTTTGCCGCTGACGCCAGGAAAATACACGCAGCCGGGGCGGACATGATCGGCGGCTGCTGCGGGACGACGCCGGAGTTTATCAAGGCTGTTAAAGAGGTGTTAGCTGATGGCTGAGCTGTTGCCGAATATTTCTATACCAGGCATCAGGGATTAAAAAGTTCTGGGTTCGGCGTTCAGCCTTCAAAGGTTGAAAAAGATTGCCGTCAAGCTGTTGCACTCAATAACCCTGAACGTTGAAAGCTGAACCTTTGAACCCTTTAACCTGACAGGAGGGTTTCGTCCTTGAGTGTCTGCCCGAACTGGGCCACGATTTCGGCCACCGTTAATTTCGTCTTCTCTTCACCCTGTATGTCCAGCTGGACCTTGCCTTGATGCAGCATGACCATCCGGTTGCCGTATTTTAATGCCTGGGTCATGTTGTGGGTGACCATCAGGGTGGTCAGGTTGTTTTTTCGAACCATGGCATCGGTCAGGTCCATCACCTTGGTGGCGGTGCGCGGATCCAGGGCCGCTGTGTGTTCATCGAGCAGAAGAACTTTCGGCATGGCCAGGGTCGTCATGAGCAGGGTCAGGGACTGGCGCTGGCCCCCGGACAACAATCCGACGGCTTGTTTCAGCCGATCCTCCAGCCCGAGGTCCAGGACCTGGAGGACTTCCCGGTAACGGGCTCGCCGGTCCCGGGTGACCCCCCATCTGAGGCCCCGTTTTTTACCCCGCAATTCCGCCATGCAGAGGTTTTCCTCGATGGTCATGTCCCCGGCCGTACCCATAGTAGGGCTCTGGAATACCCGGGATATGAATTGGGCCATCTGAAAATCGGGCCATCTGGTTACATCCTGGCCGTCCACCATCACCTGCCCCTCGTCAGCCTCGATGGTTCCGGCGATGACGTTCAACAGAGTGGTTTTGCCGGCACCGTTGGAACCGATGATGGTGATAAAGTCACCCCCGGCGACCTCGAGGCTGAAGTCATCCAGGGCTCGCTTTTCATCCTGGGTGCCCTTGTTGAATATTTTGGTGACGCCTTTTAATGTCAGCAAGTGGTCGGCCAAGATTCAGACTCCTCTGAGCTTTAATTTCTTTTCCCGTTTGCCGCGGATGGCCGGAACTGCCAGGGCAATTACGACCATCAGACCGGTGGCCATTTTAAGATCCGTCGGGGCCAGCCCCAGGCGCATGCCCAGTGCAATGATAAAGCGATAGACAACGGAGCCGACGGCCGCGGCCAACGTAAGCCTGACAACCGTGGTGGGTTTGATCAGGGCCTCTCCGATGATGATCGATGCCAGGCCCGCAACGATCATCCCGATCCCCATGCCCACATCGGAAAACCCCTGATCCTGGGCGATAAGGGCGCCGGCCAGGGCGACCATGGTATTGGACAGGCCGAGGCCGAAAATAGTGGCTTTATCCGTATTGACGCCCAGGGACCTGATCATTTGTTCATTATCACCCGTGGCCCTGAGGCCCAGCCCGTACTCGGTGTGCAAAAAGATATCAATGACTATCTTGCATACCGCGGCTACAATGAAAAAAAAGATGATCACCGGGATATCGCGGGACATGTCCAGGGTTTCCATTGGTGTGAACAGGGTTGACCGGTTTAGCAGCGGAATATTGGCCCTGCCCATGATCCTGAGGTTGACGGAATAGAGGATGGTCATCATCAGGATGCCGGCCAGAAGGGAGTTGATCTTAAATTTGGTGGCGAAGATACCGGTCAGACATCCGGCCACGAAACCGGCCGCCATGGCGATAACGGTTGCGGTGACCGGATCGAACCCGTCGAATATCAGCCTGGCAGCTACCGCACCGCCCAATGGGAAGCTGCCGTCGACCGTGAGATCCGGGAAGGATAATACGCGAAACGTCAGTGCAATGCCAAGGGCCACCAGGGCATAGGCCAAACCCTGTTCCAGGGAGATGGGGATGATATGGAGCATGGTGATCCTTCCGGAAAGAGAGCTTCTATATAAACCGCGCCCGGCTCTATTCTAGCGGGCGCGGCCTGGTTGATTAAAGCGCTATTTTACGACTTCATCAGCCATTTTGATATATTTGGCATCCAGCATAAGCCCTTGATCCTCGGCTGCTTTGGGATTGACGACCAGGCGCAGCTTCTTGGTCAGGCTGGAGGGGACGTCTCCGGGCTTTTTGCCGTCTTTCAGAATTTCCACCGCTTTCAGCCCGGCCGTGTAGCCCACCTGGAAATAGTCGAAACCGAGGGCCGCAATCGCGCCGCGCGGCACGGATTCGGTGCCGCCGCCAAAAAGGGGCTTTTTCTTGTCATTGCACACCTTGACCAGGGACTCGAAGGCCGAAACGACGGTATTATCGGAGATGATAAACACGGCGTCGACCCGATCGGCCAGCGACTGGGCCGCCATATGAACCTCGGCTGAGGTCGAAACGGTCACCTCGATGAATTCGAGTCCGTATTTTTTCATCGCATCCCGGGCCCAGGTCATGCTTTTGACCGAGTTGGCATCGCCGGCATTATAGATGGTACCCCACTTTTTGGCGGAAGGCACCATATCGCTGTGGAGTTTGACCTGGCGGTCATAGGGCCAGGCATCGGATACGCCGGTCACGTTGCCACCGTCGGCGTCCATGGTTTTCACCAGGCCGGCATCCACCGGATCGGTTACCGAGGAATAAACTACGGGAGTTTGGGTAATCACCTTGACCATTGCCTGGGAGGTGGGCGTGGCAATGCAGTGAATCAGATCGAGGTTGTCGCCTTTGAATTTTCTGGCAATCGACTGGGCATTGGCCATATCGCCCTGGGCATTCTGGTAGTCGTATTCGGCCTCGATGCCGGCATCTTTCAGGGCCTGCTCAAAGCCCTTTTGATCGGCTTCCAGGGCAGGGTGGGCGACAATCACCGAGACACCGATTTTAAAGGTCTTGGCCATGGCCGCCCCGGGTACTGCCAGAGCAGCGATCATTGCAGCTACACCCAACCATTTCAATGTTTTTTTCATCTGTGCCTCCTTTCGTGTTTCCCGTTGTCGTGATTGAATTTAGGTGAGAAGCGATCTCAAAAGATGGATGCGGGTGCAAAATTCCGTCTTCGCCCAAAGGCGACGCCGAGACACGCGCAGTGGGGTCCGGTGTCCCGGCCTATCGGGATGACGCACCGATGCTTGATTATCAGAAGTGCGCTTTTTGAGATGGCTTCTGCACGATGATGCGTGTCAAACCCCATTAATCCCGTGAAGTTTAGGTGAATAAGCCGGTTGTGTCAAGAAGTGGTTTCAAAGCGGCATTTGAGGACCACCGTTCCGCCTTCGATGGTCGTATCCGTCCGGCAGGGAAATTTTTAAACAGATTGATCATGCCAAATTCGCTGATCACAGCGGAAACATAGCCGTTGGGGATAACGATGGAACCTTCGCTCGAATTCAGCCTTATTCTGCTGGTTTGGCCGTCCAGGCTTCTGGACGGTATGACAATAATGGATCTGCCACCGGAAGACATGCTGGCACCCATTACAAAATCGAGCATGCCGGTGACCCCGGAAAAATGGTTCTGAGGAAGGGCATCGGCGTATACCTGGCCGCTGAGGTCCATAATTTGCGCAAAGTTAACGGCGACCATCTGACAGTTTTAAGCAATAATGGCGGGATAGAAGGTTTTAATTTCGGGCGTATTGTTCCTTTTGTGTCCACGTCTCGGTGTGCCGGAAGATAAACGAGCTGGCCGCCGGGTACGATGTGGACGTAATGGTTATGCCATATACATTCCATTTGATGCCGTTTTTCCCCTCGTTTTCACCCGCTCCGAACTTGGCTTCTAAAAGGCCTTGCATTTTTTTTGCTTGTTGCGGGTCCCAGATAAGAAAATCTATCCCACAGAGTCTATTCTCGAAAAAATGATAGGCCAGGTTCGATATCCTGCTGTGGGTATAAACATCCCACTTTTGCAGTCGCTTTTTCTCATAAAGCGAAATGTCGGGCAGGCTTTCAGGGGTTGTGTTCCAATCCACTTTATTATCCACAACCTTTTTAAATTCCGTGAATCTCGCCAGATTTGAATCCACTTTTTTCCTGTATTCCTGTTCGGCGATAAACGTCTCCATATGGACAAAATGAAATCTATGCATTGCAGTTGCGAATTCATATACAACCCTAAGCGGGCCCTGATTCCAATAATAGAATTTGCCTTCAGGCTCTTTTTCACCAAATTTGCTGTCTAAATATCCAATCCACTTTTTGGCTTCACCCGGATCTTCAAGGTTTATGGTTGATTGACAGAGCTTATTTTCAAAATAAAAAAATTCCACCACCAGACCTGAATCCTCGATGGCATAGCCGGAATGACCATATTTGTCTGGATCGACATACTCCTGTAAATTCAATATATCCTGTGGTTTGGTGCGCCATTTTTGTTGAATGGTTTCCACAAAATATTTGAATTCTGCGAATTTATCATTGGCAAAATTAAACGGCATGATAAGAGTGGTGAGCTCTCTTATACCGATTTTCGGTTCGTCTTTGGTCGGAATGCCAAGGGCAAGACAAAGAACCACTATTCCGACAATGATTGCCGATGTAATAACCCAGGGTTTTGGTGCTTTTGCTTTAGCGGTTTTCCGTGATTCGGAGGATTGATCCGTCATCTTTACGATCCCATTAAATTCATTATTTATTCAAATATCCGGTTACGTTCCCATAACCACGTGTAATTGATATCGTCCAAATTTTTGAAAACCTTAATTTTTAAACCGGCGCCTCGAGGAGGGCAGCGCTGTCGTCTAAAGGAGTCGCCAATATTTTCCAAGCTTCAACTTTCCCCCCAAAAACAGGCCCGTCCCCTGTCTGAATTACCCGCTACAATTTGTTACAAACTGTTACACCCAAGAAAAGCAATCCCCGGCAATGGCGGTTAGTATCTAAACCAGTGGGAAGCGGGTTTACTTTATTAACGCACCGTGTTGTTTTACAACAAAGGAGGACTCATGGTAAAAAAAGGATTGTATCTTTCAGTCATTGCGGTTTTGGTGTTAGGTATTGCAGGGCTTGGAGGCTGCCGGCGCCATTCGCCCCAGCAAAAGGCGGAATTCATCATGGATTATGTGTCCGAGAGCCTGGATTTGAACGCCGGCCAGCAGGCTCACCTGGAGCAGATCAAGGATGAACTGATGGAAAAAGGTCTTCAGATGCATGCCGATAGGGCCGCCATGCACGAAGAATTCGTTGCCCAGCTGCGAAGTGAGGAAATCGACCCGGATCGCATCAAGGCCATGGTCGCCGAACGCAGAGCCAAGATGGACGAGTTGATCGACCTCGGCATCGTGCGGCTGGCCGAATTTCACAAAACCCTGACGCCGTCACAGCGCGAGAAACTGGTGGCCAAACTGGAAAACTTCAAGAAATGGCATGGGCATGATCTGGAATAGCTGACTGGTCCCTGGCTGCTGGTTTCTGGTCACGGGTCAATATCGCTACTGACAGTTAAGGCGGGTGGTTGATTGAGTTGATTGGGTTGATTAAGTTGATTGAGTCGTCTGCATAGGCGCAGTTATTTAAATAGATTAAATTCCCTTGACTTAATCGACTATTCAACCCATCAACTAATCAACTAATAATGGTGACTTAGGGGATGGGAATGATTATGGTAATTGTCATATTGGGCTGCAAATTTTGACAGGAGCAGTAGCAGATATGACCCGCAGAAATTTTATTCTAAAATTACTAATGACCCTGAAAAGTTGGATGATATTTAACCTGATGCCCGATGTAGCCGCAGCGGCGGTTTCCGCCGGTTCCGATAAAGATTTGCTGCATTACACGCCCTTAAACGGGCGCAGGCTGCGCGATCTGGCCCGGTCCGGAGAGCATCACGGATCCGACGGTTTCGTCAATCCCCTCGGTCCGGGGCGCCAGGGGCGGTTCTGGCAGGTCATGAAATGGAAGTTTTTCAGCCCCAACCGGTTTAAAAAATATTTTGACGATGAACCGGTAACCTCCGTATCCATTGACTGGGAACCGCTAAACGCTCACAAAGGTCTTTCGGTGACGTTTCTCAAGCATGCCAGCGTGGTGATCAATGAGGGGGGCCGTTTCATCATAGTGGACCCGGTGTTTGCCGATATCTTCTGGTTCATCAAGGATTTTTCGCCGCTTGCCTTTGATCCCCGGACCATTCCGGCCCCGCAGCACGTGCTGATCACCCACGGCCATTATGACCACCTCGACACGGCATCACTGGCATACTTCAAAAAAGACACCCACATCGTCACTCCGCTGGGATACGACCAGAATTTTAAAGAACTGGGAATGTCCAACCGAACCCAGCTCGACTGGTACAACCGGTATCGAGATGGCGGGCTGGAGATTACACTGCTGCCATGCAACCATTGGACCATGCGCAATCCGATCACCGGGCCCAATCGGTCCCTGTGGGGGTCCTACCTGGTCAGAACCGCCGGTGGCTACACCATTTACATTTCAGGCGACACGGCCTATTTTGACGGGTTTGAGCAGCTGGGCAAGGAATATGATATCGATCTGGCCATTTTCAATGTGGGCGCATATGAGCCGCGCTGGTTCATGGCGCAGAGCCACATCAATCCCCGCGAAACCGTGCAGGCCGTTAAAGAGTTAAACGCCCGCAAGCTATTGGTCGTCCACTGGGGCACTTTTCGCCTCGGCAACGAGCCGGTGCATTTCCCACCGATGCAGGTCAAACACGAGCTTGAAAAGGAAGGGCTTCTTGACCGCCTGGTGGATCTCAAGCACGGGGAGACACTGTTTATATGACAGGGACAGAGGTCAGAGGGCAGATGACAGCTAACTGAAGTAGGGCGGATTACCGTGTCCGCCTAATTCAGATCATCGCGAATCACGGAAACGGCCGGCACGGCGGCCGACCCCACATCCGAAACTATCATTCGGCACAGGGCGGGCGCAGGGCGCACGGCCAAAGATATTGTCTTCTCAGCTTTCCGCCGATTCCTTTGCGCCTTGCGCCGTGAGCCTTGTGCCATGATTTACCATCACCGAGAATCGAGTATGACCACCATATTAATCATCGATGACGACCAGAAGTTGAATGAGCTTTTGAAAGGCTTTTTGAGCGATTTTGGTTTCAGAGTTCTGGCGGCGACCCATCCCGACAAGGGGTTTAAAAAGCTCAAGCAGAAAGCCCCGGACCTGGTCATCCTGGATGTGATGCTGCCAGGTATGGACGGGTTCGAGGTCTGCAAAAAAATCCGGCAGCAGTCAGCCGTACCGATCATCATGCTCACTGCCCGGGGCGAGCTGATGGACAAGGTAGTGGGGCTGGAACTGGGTGCGGATGATTATTTGCCCAAACCGTTTGAGCCCCGGGAGCTGGTGGCGCGAATCCATGCGGTCCTGCGCCGTTCGAAAAAAATAGATGATGCCCGGCCGCAGGTCTTCGGTCCCCTGGAAATTGATTTCCCACGGCAGACCGCCAGCCTTGACGGCCGCAACCTGGAGTTGACCACCAACGAGTTTGCGGCCCTGGCGCTGCTTGCCGGCAGCCCCGGCAAAGTCTTTGATCGCGACCAGATTCTGCAGGAGCTGCGCGGAATTGACTGCGATGCCTTTAACCGCTCGGTGGATATCACCATGAGCCGGTTGCGCCAGAAATTAAATGACAACCCCCAAAAGCCGGTCTTTATCAAAACCGTCTGGGGTACAGGGTATGTTTTCATTGGAGAGGCTTCCGGGGATGCGGAAAACCTGGCTGAATAAAATATTAAGGTCGGTCTTTACCAAACTGTTGATCATCATCCTTTTCACGGGAATCGCCGTCAACCTGGTGGCTGGCGGGTTTTTCTGGATTCATCGCAGCGCCGCCGTGCGTCCGCTGAACCAAAATATTTTACAATATGCCAACTATATCATTGCCGACCTGGGAACACCGCCCAGCCTGGAGCGGGCCCGGCAAGTGGCCGCCAAGGCGGCCCTGCAGATATATTTTGAAGGGTCCGACCAGAGCTGGGCGACCGCCGATGAAATTTATGATTTTAAAAAGGCTTACTGGCGGTTGTGGGGTAAAAATCCTGCCGTTAGCGTCGGCCGGTATCATGGGCATCATTTTATTGAAATCGACCATGAAGCCGGCCGTTTTGTTTTTGGACTCGACAAGAGCTTTGAAATGGGCCCGGAGCGCATACGGCTGGTCGTCATTCTGCTCTCTCTGTTGACGCTGATCTTTATCGGCGCCTTCCTATCCATCAGGTGGATCATGCAGCCGGTGCGATGGCTGGGCGAAGGCGTGCGGGAAGTCGGCCGGGGTAACCTGAAGCACCGTGTGCCGCTGAAACGCTCCGACGAATTAAGGGAGCTTGCCGAGGCGTTTAACGACATGACCGATCGCATCCGGGCCATGATGCACGCCAAGGAGCAGCTTTTGCTGGATGTCAGCCACGAACTGCGCTCACCGCTCACCCGGGTAAAGGTGGCCCTCGAGTTTTTACCCGAAGGCAAGGCCCGGGACAGCATCGCCAACGACATCTGTGAAATGGAGAAGATGATCAATGCCATCCTGGAGACCGCTCGCAGGCACCATTTGCACGGCGATCTAAAGCTGCGGCCAACAGATCTGGTGAGCCTTTTAGGCGAAATCCTGCCTGATTATCAAAATCAGCCGCCCGGTGTTCGATTGGAGGCATTCCCGCAAACCCTTTTCGTTAACGCCGATCCCGAGCAGGTTAAAACGGTATTCAGAAACGTTCTGGCCAACGGCATCAAATTTTCCGTTGCCAACAGCGATCCGGTGCGCATATCTTTGAAATCCGAACCCCGTCAAACGGTTATTGAAATTGCCGACAATGGCATCGGCATACCGGCAGAAGAGCTCGCCTTTATCTTCGAGCCCTTTTATCGGGTTGACAAATCCCGTTCCAAGGCCACCGGCGGGTACGGATTGGGTTTGAGTTTGTGCAAGACCATTATGGAAGCCCACAACGGAAAAATCGAGATCGCCAGCAAACCGGGTGAGGGAACCACGGTATCCCTGTATTTTCCTGAATAGCGCTGAATTCGTAAAAAGCCGAATTCACCGGGTCTTTGGTTACTCGTATTTAGTATTTTGTCTGGCTTATTGATCGTCATCTTGTCTCAGCGATAAGCCAAACACTGAACACTAAATACAAAACACAAGGCCGGTGGCTAACCGCCAATTCTTTCCAGAGAACCTTATGGAATTTTAAAACCCGTTAAGTCATTATTCAAACACAGCTACCGGCCTAAATTGACAATCTTTCTATCAATTTTATATTATTATGGTATGATTTATGGAGTACAGATCTGAAATCCAGCTGAAAGGGGCCTATCCCCATTGAATATAAAGCCTATAGGCGTCATACTAATTATCGCTTTATGTCTGTTCCCGGCCTTTTTTGAAGACGCCACCGCGGTTGAAAGCATCAACTGGCGATCCTATGAAGAAGGACTGGCGGTAAGCAAGGTTGAGAAAAAAAAGGTTTTTCTGCACTTTTATGCGGACTGGTGTGTTTTTTGCGGGAAAATGGCCAAAGAGACGTTTCAAAATCCCGACGTTATTGCCTATCTGAACAACCATTTTATTTCTGTCCGAGTGGATACTGACAAAAGGCCCGATACCGCCATGAAATACGGTGTCATGGGGCTTCCCTCCTCCTGGTTTTTAACCGAGATGGGAGAGGCCATCGGAACTGCCCCGGGGTTCATCGGGCCGGATACCCTGCTGTCGATGCTCAAAGAGGTCAATGGCCTTGATACGGGCAGCTGATTCTCCATTGGCTATAACCAATGGAGAGTTATTCGGTATTGGAAATCGATAGCCATTTTGTGTAACAATTCAGTGATCAGGCAGATATGTTAAGAGATTTTTCGCCGCCTATCCCATTCAACTAATGATGTCTGCCGGATACGCCCCAACAGGTTCATTTTTCAATTCACTCTCTATTAACCGATAACCAATAACAACTAACGAATAATTGCTAACCATCTGTGAGAACCGCAAAAGAAATAAGCATCATTCTTGGTGTATCACTTCTAATTGCCTTCATCTTCAATTATTGTCACTCCGCCGGCATCGCGGTGGTGGGTCAATGGGATACCGCCCAGGGTGTGGTAACGGCCAGGGCCAAAAATGATATCGTCATCGCGGGTGTTGAAATCGAAAACGTTGACCAGGCCAAGAAGTTGTATGACAGCGGCAACTATATATTTGTCGATGCCCGTTCTGTGGAGGATTATGAGACAGGGCACATTCCGGGGGCCGTATCTTTGCCGGTCGGTCGGTTTGAAGAAAACATCGCCGCCTTCTTAGAACGCCATCCCCCTGAAGCATCCATCATCACCTATTGTTCGGGCCGTACCTGCCAGGACAGTCACCGGCTGGCAGAAAATCTGTTGGCGTTTGGCTACGACAATGTAAACGTTTTTATCGACGGTTTTCCCGGCTGGGAGGCCGAGGGGCACCCCATTGAATAATCCTTTGTTAAAAATATTAACCAGCAGCTGGGTTGAACTGGTTGCCCGCTGGATTCTCGGCGCAACCTTTATCTATGCCAGTTACAGCAAAATCCTGGCACCGGCGGTCTTTGCCAAAATTATCTATGGATACGATCTTTTCCCGGCGATCCTCATCAA
>WOR8_10002198_pt1 | contig 21286 bp, 12 predicted proteins | sample DeeMarSeWOR38_10_FD_19890 | JGI IMG/M metagenome (IMG submission 19890) | reverse complement strand
GTGAACCTGAAGACGGCAAGTTGCGAGAAATTAAACCAGACCTGCACTGGCTAACAGTCGGCGAGCAGCATATCCTTCCGAAGCCGGGAGTATCCAAATATCCTCCGATTCCGCTCAATGTGATTTACACATAATCGAATATTATACAATCAAGTACGCATATTCGAGAAATGCCTAAAATGCCTAAAGTTAAGGCGTCGCTGCGCTCCATCTTTTATTATAAAAATGATCGTTCGACCCAGAGGCTCTCGACGGGCAGAATTCCTTAACTTTAGGCATTTTAGCTCATTTTAGTTCATTTTAGGCATTTTTATTTTTTCAAAACTCTTTCATCATGGCGATTTCATCGCAGTCCGGGAATTTAACGCAGATGATACAATCCGTCCAGATTTTAAGCGGTAGGTCGGATCGCTCTATTTGAATGAATCCGAAATGTTTGAAAAAATCCGGTTTGTAGGTGAGGGTGAACACTTTTTTGACATTAAAGGATTTAGCCTCCTGTAAAACCGTTTCCACAAGCTTTGTCCCGATATTTTTACCCAGGTGTTCCGGAAGAACAGCCAGCGATCGAATTTCGGCCAGATCCTCCCAGCAGAACTGCATGGCGCAACAGCCGATCATCTGTTTATCGCTCTCATCCATATACACAAAAAAATCCCTGACATGATCATATAATTCACTTAGCGGACGAGCCAGAAGCTCCTCTTTTTTGCCATATTCCTGCAAAAGCCCGTGAATCACCTTCACGTCTTTGATATTTGCTTTTCGAATCATAATGAGGCTTTTATAACATTGTTCGTTGTTTTATTAAACCGAAAATGAGCGTTCATTTTGGGATAAAGTTGACAGCTCCCATTTCGTTCGAGATAAATGACAAGGACACTATCGACGCGCTCCGGGCTCGGTGCCTTTTTTAAACAAGGCAACAACGGATCGCTTTGAATCGTCCGGCTGCGCTAAACCGGTGATGGGATCCATGCGAATCTGGCTGACATCATCTGGTACGTCGAAGTATTGATGCGGCTCATTTTGAAGCGCCGCTTTCATAAAGTCAATCCATATGGGTAAAGCAGCTTTGGCCCCGGTTTCTTTTGCACCCAGGCTACCACCAGCGTCCAGGCCCACCCAAACGCCGGCAATTACATGCGGTGAAAAGCCGATGAACAAAGCGTCTTTATAGTCATTTGAGGTTCCGGTTTTTCCGGCGACAGCTCGGCCCAGAATACGCGCGCGCCTGCCGGTACCCTCTTTGATCACGCCTTCCAGCATATTGGTCATTATGGCGGCACCCGCGCGTGACATCACCAGTCTTTTCTGTGATTTGGCTCGCCAGACGACGCGACCCTGTCGATCGACAATTTCGAGGACGCCAAACGGTCTAATCTTTTCACCTTTATTTGGAAATACAGAATACGCGGATGTCAGATCCATGAGGGTGATCTCCGACGTGCCCAGGGCCAGTGACAAATTAGAGGCCAGCTGTGACTTGATGCCGAGTTGATGGGCAAACTGAGCCACCGAATAAGGCCCCAGGGTTTGCATCAATCGAACCGCCGGAATGTTCTGGGAGATCGTCAGTGCATGGCGCAGTGTCATTTCGCCTTTATATTCTAAAGAAAAATTTTGAGGTTTCCAATCAGCGCCGTCCTGCGCGCCTTGATATACAACCGGTGCATCCAGAATGAGATGGTTTTGGGCGAAACCCTGCTCGATTGCATAGGCATAAACAAACGGCTTGAAGGCCGATCCAGGCTGCCGCAGCGCCATAGCAGCACGGTTAAAACGGCTGGCATTAAAATCTTTGCCGCCGACCATGGCCAAAATGCCGCCGGAGGCTAAATCTTTCGGCTGCCGATTGCAGGCTGTAATCGAGGGTTGTAAAAACGGATAAGCCGCCTTTATAGAGCCGGGTTGATCCCAGTTTATCTTCAAGGGACGTTTTAATATATTCTACAAAAAAGGGTGCTTTTGACGGATTGAATCGACGGCCATTGGTATAAAGCGCTTCTTTAATCGCCTGTTGATAGGCTTTTTCGGAAATAATATCCGTATCACGCATTTGGCTTAATACGGTATTTCGCCTTTTGATGGCCAGATCCGGATTTACCAGAGGAGAATAGCGTGAAGGCGATTTCGGCATACCGGCGACTAGCGCACATTCGGCCAGGTTTAAATCTTTTGCGGATTTACCAAAAAATATTTTGGCGGCAGATTCCACTCCGTAAGCGCCGCTGCCAAAGTAAACCTGGTTTAGGTACAATTCCAGAATTTCATCTTTGGTGTAACGGCGCTCCAGCTGAAAGGCCAAAATGGCTTCCTTTATTTTGCGCACCAGTGTTTTTCGAGGCGTCAGAAAAAGCGTTTTCGACAGCTGCTGGGTGATGGTGCTTGCGCCTTCCACAAATTCGCCGGCCTTAATATCTTTGATGATTGCCCGGGCAATGCCTTTCAGATCGACACCGCTGTGTTTATAGAATTTGCGGTCTTCTGTTGCCACCAGCGCCGCCTTTAAAAGCCGGGGAATGGTTTCCAGGGGCACGGGCTCCCGCTTTTCAATGAAGAGTTCGGCCAGCAAGACTTGATCAGTGGAATAAATACGGGTAACCGCATCGGGCTTGAAATTTTCCAGCGAGCGGATCTGAGGCAGATCGTGGGTGAGCGCAATAAAGGCGCCCGCCAGGCTGCCGCAGATCACCCCGAAAATTAATAGGAAGAAAACTAATATTTTAGTCTTGTTTAAATGAATATTTATCATGAGAATCGTATTGATTTTAAATCAAATGACCGGTTGTAAGCAAGGATTTTAGGAATACATTCAACAATGGAATTGGTTCTGTTTGAGGATTTTGTGAAATTGAAGGATATGCGAATGGTTTGGACTTACTGGAAATTGAAGGGTTGCGACCAACTATTAAAGGTCACACTTGAGCGTTTTTAAATTTTAAAAGGGCTAATTTTGCCGGTTGGAAACAACCTGATTCAATTTTTCACCCAACTCGCTCATCGTATACGGTTTCGTTACCACGCCGCTAAATCCGTATTGACCGAAGTCGGTAATTCCGGGATCATTGCAGTAACCGCTGGATACGATCGCAACCACATTCGGATCAATTTTGGAAAGTTTCTCGATGGTTTCTTTGCCACCCATGCCGCCCTTAACGGTCAAATCTAATATGACGGCATCAAACGGTTTTTTTGAATTCATCGCCTGTTTATAGCGTTTGATGGCCTCGGCGCCGTCCAGTGCAAAATCGACATCATAACCCAGATAGCTCAATAGCTCACCGGCAAGTTTCCGAATCATGGCTTCATCATCCATTACCAGGATACGGCCTTCTCCAAAAATCGGGATTTCCTGTTCCATGGTATCAGCGGTTCTTTGGTCGGGGGATTTCCCGTTGGCACTGGGTAAATAAATGTGCAACGTGGTGCCCCGGCGGTATTTGGACGCTACCGTCACGTTGCCGCCGTGTTTTCGAATAATCGAGTGGCAGATGGATAGCCCCAGCCCGGTGCCCTTTTTACTCCCCATTTGTTTAGTTGAAAAATAGGGATTGAAAATTTTATCCAGATTTTCTGGGGCGATACCATTGCCGCGGTCGGTGATGGATATCTTTACGTAGTTGCCCTTTCTCAAATTGGACAAATCATCATCGCTCGTGGCATTTTCGGCGCTGACTTTAAGAAGACCGCCATCCGGCATCGCCTCACGGGCATTCATGATCACATTGTGAATCGCCTGTCCGATCTGCCGGCTGTCCACTTCCACCGGCCAGAGGTTATCCGCAAAATTAAATTCAGATTTGAGATTGGAACCGCTCAAGGTGAATTCCGTGGCGTTTTTAACTAATTTGGCGACTTCGGCAACTTTTTTATCCGGCGATCCACCTTTGGAAAACGTGATCAGCTTTTGGGTCAAATCCTTGGCAGTTTTGGAGGCTGCCAGGGCCTGGCTCAGCAACAGGAATACTTTGTCATCAGGATCCAGATAGGTTTGGGCCAGGGAGATATTGCCGATGATGGCGGTTAACAGGTTATTATAGTCATGGGCGATGCCTCCGGACAGCGCGGCAATGGATTCCAGCTGGCGCGTGCGCTCCAGCTCGCGGTCTGATTTGCTGCGGTCTGAAATATCGCGTACCACCAAAAGGTTCGAAGGCTTGTTTTGAAAAATGAATCGGCCGGCAATGACTTCCACTTCGACTCTGTGCCCGTTTTTGCACATCATGGTTAAGTCGTGGACTGCCAGAACGTTATCGTCGGTTAACGGCTTTTCATAGATGGTCTCAATGGTTTCAATATCGTCGGAATGAAAAAAACTGGCGAGATCGGTATCGAGCACTTCGTCGATGGTGTAACCGCACATCTTGGCCAAATAATAATTGACCTCTTTGATTTTGCCATCCTGGACTACCAGAACACCATCGGTGGCCAGTTCCATCAGCAGACGAAATTTTTCTTCGCTTTCGATCAGTGACAGTTCAAGCTCACTTTTTTTACAGGTGCAATTTTTTTTATTTTTGGCAGTCATCTCTTTGATTCACATCCTTTTGATGGGACATGTCATCTTTTAAGCCCTAATTCTCTAAAAATAGTCCGTTGGCTTTATAAGCCTTGATATAGTTATATCGGCCGTTCTGTCGAAAACCTTAAGTCTTTATATGTTCTTAACAATATCATGGGATCGGCAAACATGCCAATAGGCAGGAGTATTATTGGTTATATTTTACATGATATCAGAGGTTTGGAGAAAATTTGCTTAATGCCGTGATTATGCGACTCCGGAAAATCCCATAAATTGATCGTATTTGGGATTCATTTTGTTTCCGTAAGCGTCTTCTCCGGTGAATTTAAATTCAATGTGGGCCGGATCGATGGTGCCGTCTCCTGCGGCGTTCTGCCGGACATCAAAATAAACGGTGGCGGTTAAATTATCTTCATCGTAATAGACGCTTTTGGGAATAGGGGGCAAAGTAACTTCAGTATCCGGAACCGGAAAGCCGAAATTGTATGACTGGCCGGGTCCGCTCTGGGTCGAATGGCCGATATTCCAGTTGAGCACATTTTCGACGGACTCGCGGTCCATTTGTTTGTCAAACTGAAACTTCATCGTAAATGTTTTTTCCGCATTCGGCGTTGCCAGGTACGCGTCCAAAGCCAGCAGAGGGGTTTTCCAGGGCATCGTGTAATTAAAGCTCGCTTCGGCAAAGGAAAACATAAATTTCGGCGGATCGACCTTGTACATGTGGCGGCTGACGGTATCTGCCAGCTCCGGTGCGCTCGGCTCGAGGATGTCCACTATGCGTTGGGCCTCATCCATTTCACCCAGATCCGCATAGGCGTATCCCAACTCGGCGTAACCGTCATAAAATTTGGGATCGATTCGAATGGCTTCCTTAAACTGTAAAATGGCATCTTCGTAACGGCCCTGTTTGCTGAAATTCAGGCCCAGACCATAATACCCGCCGGGTTTGTCGGGTTCCATGCGCAAAACCGTATTAAATTCACCGTCTGCTTCTGAATGCCGCCCGGCATTCAAATACGCCTGCCCCAGGGCGTAATGATTGTCGGAACTCGGCCATATCCTGACCGCTTTTCCATAGACTTCAGCGGCTTCGTCATACCTGCCTTCGGAAAAGTAGAGGTTGCCCAAACTGATGTAAATATCATCCTGATCGGGGCTTCGGCGAATAGCATCTTTATAGGCCTTGACGGCACCGTCCGTATCGCCCAGCGCCATATAAGCGTTCGCCATATATTTGGAGGCATCGGTTGAATGCGATGAGTTCGGCGCCAGGCCGACAGAGCGGCGGAATGCTCTGATGGCGCCTTCATAATCCTGCCGCCGATAAAGATCGATACCCTTTGAAAGCGCATTATTGGCCAACGATTCCAGCTGAGCTGGCTGCTGGATGGTTGCTGAGAATATGTCGGTATTTCCAACACTTAATAATTCCATATATGTACCTATCCGGGTAAAGTCCTTTCCATAGTTTTTATCGGCAGATTTCTCCGCGATCTTTAGAATTATTATCTAATATAATTTCAATTACTTAAAATTAATTACGCTAATAATATCCGCACTCTGCACTGAAACAGGCAAATTTTTCAGGACTGCCGTCAGGATTTTGACTTTTTTTCCGCATTATTTTGCTTTTTAAATCACATCTACCTGAAATTATGTAGAAATTTTAATTCAGTGCTAATGGCATATATATTGCTGTTGATAAATCAGATCAAAATCCCAAATAGTCTATGAATTGAGAAAGTTAGCACTCAAACAACATTGGTTTACGATGAAGCCGTTGTTTTTATTTAAATATTGAAAAAAATAGTAAGATGATTCAAGCCGGTAGATCGTCATGATAATTGAAAAGGATGTCTCCCAGTATATTACATACGCACATGAGCCGATTTCAGCCGCTTTAGAGAAAATTATCAATACCAGAGGCAGGATCATTTTCGTTGCCAATACATCTGGAATATTAGAAGGCCTTTTTACAAATGGTGATTTTTTAAGGTGGGTGGCCAAAGAAAAAACGATAAGTATTGATCAGCCCGTATCTAACATAATTAACCGCGATTTCATATACGCCTCTCCAAAGGACGATCCTGAAAAAATAAAGCCTTTGCTTGAAAAAATATTGTTCGTTCCAATTATCGACGAAAAACATCGGCTCGTTGCCGTTGCCAGAAGGCGCAATCCGGGCGAAGGTATTAAAATTGGAAATTTTAGCATCAATGAAGATTCTCCCGCTTTTGTGATTGCAGAAATTGGTAACAACCACAACGGCAATTTAGAGACAGCAAAAAAGCTAATTGATGCAGCTGTTCAGGCTGGCGCCGATTGCGCAAAGTTTCAGATGCGCAATTTAGAGAGCCTTTATCATAATGGGGGCGATCCAAACGATGAGAAAGAGAACTTATGCTCTCAGTATACCTTGGATCTTCTTTCTCGATTCCAGTTGACCAAAGAAGAAATGTTTTTGGCCTTTGATTACTGCGAGCAAAAACAAATTTTACCCCTTTGCACGCCATGGGATATTGAAAGTCTTAAGAGTCTGGAAGAGTACAAACTGCCGGCTTATAAGGTAGCTTCGGCTGATCTGACAAATCATGACCTTTTAATCGAGCTTGCCAGTACAGGAAAACCGCTTATTTGCTCCACGGGGATGTCGACCGAACAGGAAATAATTGAATCGGTTAAGCTTATTACAGATTTAGGCGCGAAATACGTTTTGTTGCTCTGTAATTCAACATACCCGTCGCCTTTTAGAGATATAAATTTGAATTATTTGGACAGACTGAAGGAGATCGGTAATTGTCCGGTTGGATATTCAGGGCATGAGCGTGGAATAAATGTAGCCATTGCTGCTGTTGGGCGGGGGGCAAAAGTAGTTGAGAAACATATCACGCTTAACCGGAATTCGGAGGGAAATGACCATCGAGTCAGTCTGCTACCGCAAGAATTTAAAATGATGATCGATGGGATTCGACAGGTGGAGCAATCGCTCGGATCGGCAAAATCGCGACACTTGAGCCAGGGAGAAATGATTAATCGGGTTAGTTTGTCGAAAAGTTTAATGATAAATTGTGATTTGAAAAAGGGCAAAACGATTAGAAATGAAATGATAACTGTTAAAAGCCCTGGACAGGGGCTTCAGCCTAACCGTAAGAGGGATTTAATCGGTACCCGGGCAAAAAGAAATTTTAATTCAGGAGATTTATTTTATCCGAGTGATTTGGACGAAGAGAAGATTGTCGCCCGCAATTATCATTTCAAAAGACCCTGGGGACTTCCTGTTCGCTATCATGACTTCAAAGAGATTGTCGGTCTGTCAAACCTGGATCTTCTTGAGTTTCACCTAAGTTACAAGGATTTAGAGATCGATATCAGTGATTTTTTTGACAGGGAGTATGAACTCGATCTGGTGGTTCATAGCCCTGAACTCTTTGCAGGTGATCATACGCTCGATTTATGTTCTGAAGATGAGCAATACCGGCAGCAATCGATAATGGAGTTGCAACGGGTTGTTGAAATTACACGCGATTTAAAAACTTTTTTTAAAAAATCAAACAAACCCTTGATCATCACTAACATTGGAGGGTTTACATCGGACTTTCCACGCCACCCGCATGACAAACTAAAATACTACGATCTCCTGCTTAAAAGTTTGAACGCCATCGATTCGGACGGTGTAGAGATTCTTCCTCAAACCATGCCCCCTTTTCCATGGCATTTTGGTGGTCAACGGTATCATAATTTATTCGTAGAATGTGAGGAAATCGAAAAATTTTGCTCGCAATACGGCTACCGTGTATGCCTGGATACATCTCATTCAAAACTCGCTAGCAATCATTCGAATGGTTCTTTCAAAGAATTTATTTCCCGTGTTGGGCCATTTGCAGCTCATTTACACATAGCAGATGCTAAAGGCGTCGATGGTGAGGGGCTACAAATCGGAGAAGGCGACATAGATTTTTCTGCGCTAGCCTCGGATCTGAATGCTGCAGCCCCCAGAGCATCCTTTATCCCCGAAATTTGGCAAGGTCATGAAAACAAAGGGGAGGGCTTCTGGGCAGCTCTGGAGAAGCTGGAAAACGCATTTGAAACTCCTTTTCATTATAACACTATTCAATGACAAAGCGGCATAAACCAAGGACTATGTATTAAAGGAAAGTTTTTGTGATTGATATTCCTGAAGTAGAGAAAGCGTTTGAATACGAAAATAATTTTTATTTATCGTGTACAATCAACAGAATAAGTAAAGTTTTGGCGCATTATGAATTATTTAAAATGGTCAGTCATGTTCCGGGTGCAATTGTGGAATGTGGCGTTTTTAAAGGCGCTTCTTTGATAAGATTTGCTTCATTTAGAAATCTCTTTGGAAGTCCATTTTCAAAGAAGATAATTGGCTTTGATACTTTTGATGAATTTCCCAAATCAAATTACGAAGACGATATCAAATTTAGAAATAAATTTGTCGATGCTGCAGGGTCCAGCAGCATTGCAAAAAACCAACTAATAGAAATTTAAAAATATAAAAATACGGATCAATTTGTAGAATTAATTGCGGGCGATATTAATGAAACAGTTCCGAAATATGTTGAAGAGCATCCTGAGCTCCGAATTTCTCTACTAAACTTAGATACAGATATATATGAACCGACAAAAACAATTCTTAAATATTTATACCCTAGAATCGTAAAAGAAGGTGTTTTGGTTTTGGATGATTATGGGGTTTTTCCTGGAGAAACTTCAGCTGTAGAGGAATACTTTAAAGAAAATGAAATGCAAATTTTAAAGTTTCCATTCTGCATGACACCTTGTTATGTGAAAAAAGACTGAAATACAGAATCGGAAAAATGAATCTAATTGAATTTTCTTTTAAAAATAGGTCATAAAAATACACGATAATAATTTCATATTTAATCATAATGGAGCTTATTTTGGAATTAGCTATACACATAGGATATGCGAAAAGTGCTACTACTTATCTGCAAACCAAAATTTTCGATAAAATAAAAGGAGTGAATTACATCGGACGTCGTTACGGTGAAAATATTCCAAACGACAAAAAACTTCCCTGGGTTTATAATTTTGTATTCGAAAAAGATTTTAATGCTTCATTTTATGAAAAAGCGTTATTGAAACATTGTGAGTTTAACGAAGTCAATCTTATATCACACGAGGTATTTTTAAGGCCAAATTATGAATGGGTCATGCTAAAACGCATAAAAAAATTATCTGGCGCTTTTAATAATATAAAAATAATTTTTTCAATAAGAAATCAGGCTGAAATTATTTTATCTAGATATATACACGACAAAAATGGGTTTTCAGAAAAATATGATCTAATTGATTCTTTAGATTTTGAAGGTACAACTTCATGTAGCTGGCCTGTTTGTCATGATACAAAAAAAGTAAACAGCAGTCAAAATAAGTGCATCTGCAAAAAATTAGGAAAGAAGGTAATAAATGTTCCACACTACGATTATTTAAGGCTATGGTGCCTGACCAATAATCTTTTTAATGAAAAAAATGTCCATATTATTGTATCTGAAAATTTACGATTTAATCTTAAGGCTGAATTTGAAAATTTGTGCCATTTTTTAGGTGTAAGAGCACAAAATTCGGAATTTGGCACATTAGAGACTGAATTGGTTAATTCCAATGGACAACAGCAAAAATATATAAATTTAAAGGAACAGCTTTTAAGATCAAAATTTTTTTTTGAAATAAAACAATATTTTAAAAGTTCAAATCTAGTCTTATCAAGCTTGATCGAAAATAATTTTAAAAAATTGGGTTATTTATAACTTTTGTGAATTGAAATGAATTAGTAGATGAAACTTTATAAAAAAAAATAGAGTAAAAATTGAATTCAAATAATTTAAAAAACTTGGCGGTTATTCCTGCGCGTGGCGGTTCTAAAAGATTCCGCAAAAAGAATATTGCGAAATTAAATGGGAAGCCACTTATTTGCTATACCATCGAGTCCGCAATTCAAAGTCAATGCTTTGACCAGATAATCTTTTCGTCTGATAACGGTGAAATTTTAAACAAAGCGAAAAATTATTCTGAAATTACAATTGAAAAGCGTTCGAAAAAATTATCGGGAGATAAAGTAAAAGTTATCGAACTCATCATTGAAATGCTGGGTAGGCAGGATTTGAATAATAAATTTGATACAATTACCTTGCTTTTACCGACTTGTCCTTTTCGCAGAATTAAAGACATAAAAGAAGGATTTAAATTGTTAAGTACAAAAATAGATTCTGTTGTAAGTGTTACTGAATTCGAATTTCCTATCAAAATGAGTATCGAATATAAAAATAATTCTAAACTATTAAAATATTTGTTTAATCCATCTCCTTTAGTTACCGGTAATACAAGATCACAAGATCATACACCAATATTTAGACCTAATGGTGCGTTCTATATTTCCTGGTGGAAAAAACTTAAAAAAAATAAAAATTACTTTAAAGGTAAAGTAAAAGGACATGCTATGCCTCGCGAGCATTCAGTGGATATCGATAACCAAACTGATTTGCTATACGCAGAAACTTTGTTAAAACGAAACTCAATAGAACTTGATTATTAAATTTCGCAAATAAAGGTGGATTATGAATTTAACCCAAGTTAAAAATTCAATCTCTGGTCCAGTTTTTCCGATTGTCACACCCTTTAAAAAGAATTTCGAAATAGATTTTGATTGTTTAAAAAAGTATTTGGATTTTCTCTATCTGGGCGGTGCAAGAATTTTTCATGTTATGGTCCACACTAGCCGATTTGGGGTTTTAATTCCGCACGAAATGAAGCTAATTAATGAAACCGTCGCTTCATATGTCAAAGAAAAATATCCTGAATGTATTGTGATTGCTGCTGGCCCGATTTTCGGTCCGCTTTCATTAAATATCGAATTCGCCAACTCTGCTGAAGACTCAGGTGCAGATATTATCGGTTATTATTTTTCGGAAAGATATTACAATGATAATCAGATAATGGATTTTTTTGAAAAAATTGCGAGTAAATGCAATATAGGAATATTAATACATGAACAGCAGTTATTAACCATAAAAGGTTCTAATTTAATGTTATTCCCCATCGATCTTTTACAAAAGATTTCTGAAATTGAAAACGTTATCGCCATAAAAGAGGACTCGAAAGAGGATGATTATACGACCGAAATTGTAAAAACCTTAAAAGAAAAGCTCGCTATTATCGTTTCTGGTGGCAGCAAAGAGCAATTTCTCAAATTTGCGCCCCTGGGGTGTCAGGCTTATCTAGTTGGAGTCGGCAGTTTTTTTCCTGAAATCGCTGTTCGATTTTACCAAAATTACATAGATGGAAATTTAAAAAATTGCTGGAACATTATAGAGCATTATGAACGTCCATTTTTCGATATTTCCAAAAAACTGGGCTGGCACATTGGACTCAAAGCGGCAATGGATTTTATGGGAATAATGGATGCGACCGAAAGGCCGCCATTGTGCAGTTTGAGTTCCGACGGTTATCAAGAAATAGCGAATGTAACCAAATGTATTCTGAATGCTTAAAAAATGCAGAAAGAATACTCTTTAATTCCATTCAAAATATTTAAAATAAACATGAGCCAGAATTTTTTGGAACCATAAAATTATAATTCATGAAAGATAATCGCAACCATAAATCAGTTATCGAAGTCTTGACAAAAATTGAAGAAACTTTTGATGTTAATACATTAATTTATAAAAATATTAACATATGGCCCTGGATCAGGCTATCCATATGGACTCAACTTAATAATCCACATATAAATTATTTTTCAGCTAAATCATCTGCTTTAGACTATTATGTAGAGAATAAGGCAATTTATAAACTTGATGAATTAAAACCAGATAAAAACATTGATTTCGCTTTTTTCTCCCGTCTTGAGGATTATTCTGACCAAGCAAACGGTAAATTTTATAACCGCCATATCGATCCTATTATTGATCTAATCAAAAAAGATTCAAACTTTGTCAAATTTGAACTCTTGAATCCCGAAACAGAAAGAACAAATCCGCGATTTGAAAGAACTACCTACCTGCAAAGCCCTATTAAAAATCAATTTTCTGTGGATAATAACACAGCATCCATTTCTAATTTTCGCCGCTTCAAGCATTATCTTGAAAAAATATCAAAAAAAATTGTTTTGAATGAATTCGCTGTTATCGAGCAAGTCAATTTATTAGAGTGTTACAGTCATTATTTTGAAAAACTTTTTCAAGTGATTAGAGCCAAAGCGGTACTTTTTGTATGCTACTACTATATGATACCGATGGCTATTATCAATGCTTGCAAAAAACTTGGAATTGTTTCTGTTGATATTCAGCACGGCAAGCAGGGAAAATATCATGGTATGTATTCATACTGGACGAATATCCCTTCTCACGGATATGAATTATTACCAGATCTTTTCTGGTGTTGGGGAAGTGAGTCTAAAATTAATATTGAAAAATCTCGGCGAAATTCAATTGATTATCATGTGCCGATAGTAGGGGGTAATCGATGGTTGGCAAACTGGTTGGAAGGAAAGGCGGGTTTTTTTGAAAATGATATAGATAAAGATTTTTGCACCATTTTAAATGATAAAAGGAAAAAAATATTAGTTTCTTTACAACCCTTCGATGAACAAATCCCGCTGCCCGAACATGTAATTGAAACAATGCGTAATTCGCCTAGTGATTGGCTATGGTTATTAAGACTGCACCCTCTCCGCAGACAAGACGAAGGCCGAATAAAAGCATTGCTCACGCAGAAAGGGATCCAAAATTTTGAAATTCACTATTCAACCGTTTCACCGCTCTACAGTCTTCTAAAAATTGCAGATCATCATATCACATATTATTCATCGGTTTGTTATGAAGCGCTGGTTTTCGGTGTACCCACTACGATTGTTGATCCATCCGGTCTCGCCTTATATGAGGAATACATTAAAAAAGGAACATTTAATTACGCAGATACTACGAGTGCTTTGTTGGGCAGTATTAAAAATGCAAATCATAAAATGCAAATCATAGAAGAAACTCCCTATATAGAAACAAACAAAGATTTGGCACAGGAGGCATTGAAAACAATTGTGAATAAACATTATCAGCTTCAGGACGATTCAAAATTCAAAAAGCAAGATAATTTGAACGATGCAGAAAACTTAAACCGCTCTGGGAAAAAGCTTTTTCAAAATAAGGACATTGCAGGAGCGATCGATGCATTACAGCAATCGATACTGAAGAATCCTTTCTTTGCTGATTCTCATAATGACTTGGGATTCATATATTGGCAAATCGGTGAAGCTGAAAAGTCTATATATCACTTTGAAAAAGTGCTTGAAATTGAGCCGAACAATCGAAATGCGGCAATCAATTATGGCTTAATTTTAGCTAGCTTAAATAAATTGGATGCTGCTCAACAAATTTTATCGAAATTTTTGGAATATAATCCAACCGATAAAAAGATTTTAGATTTAATCGATCAGATTCAAAACAAAAAAAAGAATGAAAACAACACCGTCAAGGCTGCCTATGAAGAATTATGGGGTGAAAAACTTAATGATCCGGTCTGGCTAAAAAATGATGGCAAAGGAAGAGTTGAATACTGTGTAGAGTTATTACAAGCAAAATTTAAATTTAGCGGAAATACTAAACTACTTGATGTTGGATGCGGTAGAGGAACCCTAGGATATTATCTCGATTCACAACTATCGGTCTATGGAATAGATATCAGCGAAAAGGCTATTTCTGAGGCCCAAAAAGTATACAAGCGTGCCGACCCGATAGATTTGGATCATGAAAGCTTGCCATATGATGATGGCTTTTTCGATTTAGCAGTAGCTTTAGATGTTATTGAACATGTATATGATCCTGCATCAGTGATAAGTAAAATACATCGGAGCCTAAAAAAAGATGGTCACTTTATTTTGAGCACCCCGAATATTTTGTATGAGAAATATTTAAAAGATTTTGTGCGCAGCCGAAAATTTCCAAAGACCAGCGCTGATTCCTTCCCTTATGACGGCGGTCACATACATTTCTTTACCTATCGAGACATTTTCGAGCTCATGCAGGCTGCCGGCTTCAGTGCAAAACCAATCGGTCCATTGAAAAATCAAATTGACTATGAGTTTAGAGAATCCACGGTCTGGATCTTAGCAGAGAAAAGATAGCAAAAATCATGAATACTACCCCAGTCTTGTTAATAACTTACAATCGGCCTTTTCATACAGAAAAAGTTTTAGAAGCTTTAAAGAGGCATAATGTTCAAAATCTGTATATTTTCTCTGATGGGCCTAAATCCGACGCGGATCTTGGTGGTCTTTATGAAACCAGGCTATTATTACAAAAAATCGATTGGACCCAACCCACAATTATTGAGCATCAGAATAATCTAGGCCTGGCAAATTCAATTATCAATGCCGTGCAATATGTATTTCAGAAATTTGATCGAATTATTCTTCTGGAAGATGATTGTGTTCCAGAGAAATATTTTTTTGAATTTATTGAAAAGTGTTTAGATAAATACAGCAACGAAGAAAAAATTTTTGGCATTAGTGGTTATACTGTGCCCGTGCCGCAGTCTATTTTAGAAAAATATCCATACGATCTTTACTTTTTTCCCAGAATTGGAAGCTGGGGTTGGGCGACTTGGAGAAGTCGATGGGAATGCTTCGAGTATGATTTATCAAAGGCGTATCAAAGGGCTGTTGCTGAGAGAATTGATCTTGAGCAGGGTGGAAACGATATTCCGAACATGCTTGGACAAATAATAAATGGAAACCTTAGGGACGTTTGGACCTTGAATTGGGTGCTGACGGTGTATCTTAACAGCGGTTATTATATATATCCTACACGTTCTCATATTGAAAATATTGGTATGGATGGTACCGGTGTTCATTGTTGTAAAACGGATAAATTTAAGCCTAATATTGCCGATTCAAAACCGGTTAGATTCCCGGATGGAATTTTGGTGAATGAACAAATCTATAAAAATTTCAGAAAATATTATGATGTTCCACAAGAATTTCCGATAGCAAAGAAAACTTCCAATAAGCTTCAAAAAAAATCCAAAGTCGCCCATTTATGCACACAGGATTTTGGAGGTGCCGGCAAAGCCGCTTATCGATTACATAAGGGGCTTCAAAAAATCGGTGTTGACTCTACCATGCTTGTCCTGAACAAAAAAAGTGGCGACCCATCTGTAAGAGTATTTCCTCCCGAATATCCAGGGCCATTGATGCAAAGTCTAGATGTTTCTACCTATGAATCCCCTATCTGGCAGCAACAAATACTTCGCTGGCAGACCGAATTGACAAAATATCAGAACAGGCCTGCTGGGTTCGAAATGTTTACTGACGCTTTATCAAATATACAGCTTGAACAGGTTCAGGAAATAAGGGACGCGGATATTATCAATCTGCATTGGGTCGCAGGAGCACTGGATTATCCGACTGCCCCTCTGGCGCTTAGAGATAAAAAAATCGTTTGGACATTACATGATATGAATCCCTTTACCGGTGGTTGCCATTATTCCGGGGATTGCGAAAAATATAAGGAGTGCTGTGGGGCTTGCCCTCAATTAGGGTCTAACATTGAGGAAGACCTGGCGAGACAAAATTGGAATCAGAAATATTATGCTTTCCAGAATTTGGATTTAAATATCGTTACACCTAGTAAATGGCTGGCGAATCGTGTCTCTCAAAGCAGCCTTCTGTCCAAATTCCCTGTCACTGTTACACCTTACGGATTTCCACTCGATATCTTCAGGCCTTATCCTAAAAACGACATCCGTAAGTCTCTAAACATCCCTGAAAATGCCAAAGTTATTTTGTTCGGAGCCGATTCCATAGTCAATGCCAGAAAAGGATTTGTCTATTTACTAGAAGCGCTAAAGAGACTTAAACCCAATAAAGAGCATACGACGGTCGTCCTCACTTTTGGCGATTTTCCGCAAGGTTTACAAATTAATACGGATCACCCGATTTACAACCTCGGTTCTTTAACGGATGAAAATCAAGTTGCTTTAGCGTACAGCGCTGCTGATGTTTTTGTAATTCCTTCTCTAGAAGATAACCTTCCAAATACGGTTGTGGAGGCAATGGCATGCGGTGTGCCGGTGGTTGGTTTTAAAATCGGCGGCATACCGGATATGATAGAGCATAGGAAAAACGGATTTCTAGCGAGACCCACGGATATCGACAGCCTGTTAGAAGGTATCGAATGGGCGCTATCTGCATCCGATCGCGGCGCCGCTATTTCCAGCCTGTGCCGAAAGACATCAGAGAATAAATACGCCCTGGAGATTCAGGCAAAAACTTACAAAGCGTTGTATGATTCCTTGTTGAAAAACCAATTAATGAAATTAAAAGGCAATTGCTCAAAGCAGTTTTCTAATAAATATCAAGGTACTGAAGAAACTGCTGCTTTGACTCCGATGCCAGAAAAAGATTCTTCTGAAAAATTCCTCGTTTCTGCCGTTGTGTCCACTTACAACTCGGAGCGATTCATAAATGGCTGTCTAGAAGATTTGCAAAACCAGACCATTGCAGACAGACTAGAAATAATCGTTGTTAACAGCGGTTCACAACAAAACGAAGAGAAGGTCATAAGAAAATTTCAAGATAAGTTTTCGAATATTAAATATATTGAAACGGATCAGCGTGAAACCGTTTATGCAGCCTGGAATCGGGGGATTAACGCAGCAACCGGCAAATATATAACCAACGCAAACACAGACGACCGCCACCGGTCAGATGCCTTTGAGATCATGGTCCGGGCTTTGGAAGAAAACCCCGCAGTCGGAGCGGTATACGCCGAAAACCTCATTTCCGATAAAGAAAATGAAACGTTTGAAAATAATACCGCGAGGCAGTATTTCAATCGCCCAAATTTCAACCTGCGCCAGATGCTGCTTTTTTCTTTTTTCGGACCCCAGCCCATGTGGCGTCGATCAGTTCATCAAAAAATAGGATATTTCGATACAAGTCTTTCAGTGGCGGGTGACTACGAGTTTTTTATCCGATTGGCCCGTGAGTTCGGAGCGCTTCACATCGGAGAAATTTTAGGGCTCTATACCTGTCGAAGCCGCAGCATCGAAAATCATAACCGTGGAAAATGCGTTGCTGAAACCCTCCAGGTATTGACGCGTTATCGCAACACCATTCCATTGGAAGACCTTTATCCGGCTTTAAAATCCGAAAATGAACCTGAAAAAGCCGTTGCCGCCTGCCTGGCAGATCAGGGTAACTGCTGCCTTTTCGGAGATCTTCCGGACATTGAAAGTGCTCTGACCTATTATAATCGAGCACTTGAAAAAGGCTATACCGGCCCGGAATTGACTGCCAACCTTGGGGTGGCGCTCTGGCTGAGCGGTAAACAAGCTCAGGGAATGGAACTCCTCCAACGGGTTTCGGAAAGGATCCGGCCGGCGGCTCATAATGCCGCGCTTATCAACAAGTGCCTTGATAAAGGCGAACTTCCGCAGGTTGGTCGGTTCGAAGTTGCCGAGATTTATCACCCGGTGGTCGCTGCCGCTTCCAACGCAATTGGGATCATCATCGAAGAGGGCCGACTTATTCCAGTTCAAACCGTTGAAAAAAGCTGGTCCGGTTCCAGCATGATTCGCAAGCTTCCCCACAACACAGACCGGGCGGTCGAGGGTTTAACACAGACACCGCTGGTGAGCGTCATCGTGCGGACGATGAACCGGCCGTTTTTCCTGGAAGAATGCTTGAGCAGTCTTTGCGCCCAGACATTCAAAGATTTTGAGGTGGTGGTGATCAACGACGGCGGCGTAACCATCGACAACATTATCGAAAAATATTCACGACGGATCCACATTCAATACAAGCAGCACCCTTCGAACAAAGGGCGCAGTGCCGCACTCAATACCGGCCTGAAATCCGCGCGCGGAAAATACGTTGCCTATCTCGATGATGACGATCGTATTTTTGCAGATCATTTAGAAATTCTGGTGAATGAAATCGAAACTGGAGAATTCCGTGTTGTTTACAGCAACTCGTTCGAAGTCCGTCAGGAACCGGTCAACGATGCCTATAAAACGGTTGGGAAACGGGTTGTCTATTCAGTTGATTATGACCGCGATCTTTTGAGAAAAACCAACTATATCCCTATCCTGAATCTGATGCACCATCGGGATTGTGTGGACCGGGTCGGGCTCTTCGATGAGAATTTGACTGTTCTAGAAGATTGGGATTACTGGATCCGCCTCTCTGAGCATTACGATTTTAAACACATTCCGAGAGTCACTGCTGAATACCGTATGCGAAATGATCACTCGAATGCGACTGCCGCCGAGGCGCATCAATTCCCGGTTTGCAGGGAGAAAATTCGAGCGAAACTCGCCTCACCGCCGTATAGTCCGGCAAAACATTCAGAAAAGCCTTTGGTATCAATGGTGATCCTGACATGCAATCAGCTCGAATATACGCGAAAATGCCTTGATAGCATCTTTGAGCATACGCAAACCCCTTTCGAGCTTATTATCGTCGATAACGGATCCACAGACGGTACCGTTGAATTTCTGGAATCTGAAATTTCAGGAACTGGTCAGGATGCCAGGATAAAAATTATCAAAAACAAAGAAAACAAAGGATTTGCAGGCGGAAATAATCAGGGCATGGCTGCAGCAAGGGGTGATTACGTTCTTTTATTGAATAATGATGTGGTGGTCACTCCCGGATGGCTTGAACGAATGCTCACCTGTGCTGAGAGGGGACCCGAAATCGGTATCGTCGGGCCAAGATCCAACTATGTTTCAGGTCCTCAACGGGTAGCAGAGATCGAGTATGATACGAATACCTTAAAGGGTTTGGCTGAATTTTCAAATCAATTTGCAGATCATCATGCAGGGCAGACCCAGCAAGTCTTGCGAGTCGTTGGGTTTTGTATGCTGATCAAGCGGGCGGTCGTCGAAAAGATTGGCGCAATGGACGACCGTTACGGACTTGGGAATTTTGAGGACGATGATTTCAGTTTAAGGGCCGCAATTGCCGGTTTCCAGTCCTGGATTGCCCGAGATTGCTTTATTCACCATTTCGGCCATCGAACCTTTATCGGTGAAAAGGTAGATCTTAACAAGAGCCTCCATAAAAACTGGGGCGTATTTAAAGAAAAGTGGGGATTGCCGGCCGATAAACCATATGGTTCTGCCTATGGTATTGCCGAAATGAAACATACCCGGTTCGAGCCATCGATTCACTACTATCCGTTAGGTAACGAAAGGGAAGTTATGGATAAATCCAAGAATGATTTTAAATCGGCTGAGACTAGATATTCCGCTATTTTGGCGAATCTAGGCACCAAGCCTTCGCAAGAGCTCATTGAAGATCTGCAAAGATTGATTGAATCCTATCCGGAATTCGCTTTGGCTTATAATGATCTGGGGGTCCTTTATTACAGCAGCGGTAACAAGGAAAAAGCACTTAAATGCTATGAGAGGGCTGTGCAGTTAGATCCTGGAAATTCTAATTTCAGCAAGAATCTGGCCGATTTTTACGTTGTTGAAATGGGCAAGGTCGAAGAGGCCCTGCAAATCTATGTTGAAATTTTAAAGCTCAATCCACAAGACATCGAAACGTTATTGATCACCGGTCATATTTGTGTGGCATTAGATAATTTTGAGGATGCCAAAGTGTTTTATCGGCGCGTGTTGGAGCTTGAACCGCAGAATGAAGCTGCCCAAAGCAATCTGGATAAATTGAACAAAATGAACCCGATTACGCCAGAACTTAAATCACCCGAGGAATTGTATCAGGAGATTCAGCCGTTCTTAAACAACGGAGATCCACACAAGGCAATCTCACAATTAGAAAAATTGTTGCAAAGCTATCCGGACTTTGCTCTGGCACAAAATGATCTGGGCGTGCTTTATTATCACACGGGTGACAAAGAAAAGGCGCAGCGTCATTATGAACGCGCCGTTGAATTAATGCCCGCTGATATTAACTTTCAAAAAAACCTGGCGGACTTTCTATTCGTCGAACAGGCAAAGGTGGAAGAAGCGCTTCAAATTTATGTGAACATACTGAAAACGAACCCCGATGATGTCGAGACGCTGCTGATTACCGGACACATATGCGTGGCGCTTAAAAAGTTTGAAGATGCCATAGAATTTTACAAACGGGTGCTGGTGTTCGCGCCGGACAATGACGACGCCAGCAAAAATCTTCAGGCCTTGGTGAACCGGCAAGTCGAGCGGTCACCGGCAAAACTGGATGCTTTGAACGATGTGACTGTTTCAAGCGCCAAAAATAAGTCAACAGATCTAAATACGGAAGAATCTGAAACCCGGGATGCTGACAACCAAACAATCCTGACAATTGTTGTCGGACTGGACGGAATCCAAAACCGTGTAAAGGAATGCCTGAAAAGTATTCAGGAGCACACCGTTGAGCCTTATGAGTTGCTTCTTGTCGATTGCGGGGCAACTAAAGGCATGCTCAAATGGGCGCAACAACTCATAAAGGATAAAGACCATTACCACATTATTGAATGCGCCAAAACGGCAGGCTGCGCTGAATCTTTCAATTATGCGATCCAAAAAGCCGCAGGCGAGATTATTGTTTTGATGCACAATGATGTGGCGGTACCGGAAGATTGGCTTAAAGGATTTAAAATGTGTTTCAAACTGGAGCCGAATATCGGTGTCCTGGGCCCCATGTCCAACCGGGCAGCAGGCATCCAGCAGTTGATGCAACCCGACGCATCCGACCGGGTTGAGTTCGAATCCGTTGCAAAAGCGTTTTAT
>WOR8_10001830_pt1 | contig 21302 bp, 20 predicted proteins | sample DeeMarSeWOR38_10_FD_19890 | JGI IMG/M metagenome (IMG submission 19890) | reverse complement strand
AGGTTTAATAAGGAAGAACAAGCTTTTGCCATAGAATTAAGTGAAACAGTCCCCCCCATCAACCTAGCACTAATTCAAAAAATGGTACCTCCCAAATTAATGGATATTGCTATGGAAGCTCTAAAGCAATCATTATTTCCCATAGTAACGCCACCTATAGGGAAAGGAAAGGTGGCACCCGGTTCTACAGATGTAGGGGATGTATCATGGTATACTCCCCTCGGAGAGTTTAGTACGGCTTGTCATATAGTAGGATCACCAGGGCATTCATGGCAAAATGTTGCAACCTCAGGAATGAGCATCGGACATAAAGGGATGATTAAAGCTGCCCAAGTAATCTGTTTAACTGCGCTAGAATTTCTAAGTAATCCCGAATTAGTCGAAAAAGCTCAAAAGGAATTCGACCATACGTTCAAGGAGAAAAAATATAAAACTCCTTTCCCAAAAGGATATAAAATTCCCTATGAAAGATTTAACACTGCTTAAATTAAGTTTTTATCCTAGATACAGCATGGAAAGAGACATATGATGATTTAAATGCCTGAAGATGAAACAATAAAAAGGACCATCACTCCAAATACAAAAGAATCATTAAAACGCGACCTTATGGCTCTTGGATTAGAATCTGGAGCAATTATTATAATGCATAGTTCACTAAGTAGACTGGGATGGACTATCGGGGGATCTGTTGCATTAATTCAGGCAGTTATGGAACTATTAACATCAAAAGGCACTCTTGTCATGGCTTGTTTTACCGGAGAAAATAGCGAACCCTCCAAATGGGAGAATCCACCAGTACCAGAAGAATGGTGGGAGACAGTTAGAGAGAATATGCCTGTCTTTCAAATGGATGTAACTCCTACTCGAGGTGTGGGAATTGTCGCTGAAGTTTTTCGAACATTCCCTAATGTGATCCGTAGTAGTCATCCCGTATCTTCATTTGCTGCTTGGGGTAAGTATGCAAAGAGAATCACTCAAAATCATATTCTGAATTCGGATTTAGGTGAAGGGTCTCCATTGGCTAAAATTTACGAATTAGACGGACAGATATTGCTGGTCGGAGTTACTCATGAAAATAATACTTCAATACACCTTGCTGAATATCGAAGTAGTTATCCAAGTAAGAAATATGTTACGACTGGTTCGGCTATACTAATAAATGGAATGAGAAAATGGGTTGAATGGAAAGAATTAGACCTAAATATGGATGATTTTGAACAATTAGGGAACGATTTTGAGACATCGATAAACTATAGCCCCAAAAAAGTTGGAATTGCTGAGGCGCGTCTTTTTTCACAACGACAACTAGTAGATTTTGCCGTAGGATGGATGAATCAAAACAGAGGTTAGAGAACTAGAACTAAAGAAAAGAAAAAAATAATTACAATTTTAAAAGTTTCATAGCATTTTTTCCAAGGAATTTACGGATATCACTGCGTTTAAAATTTATCCCATATTCCTGAGCGGTCTCTGGTAACTGTTTAAATCGTTCAAGGTACTGTTTATCCGTTATGTCACCTTCTAACAAAGGCCAATCAGTTCCAAACATAATCTTATCGTTGAGGAGACCAGGTCCGAGAAAGAAGCGTTTCAGGATTTTGACCAGTTTTTTTGGATCGGTTAACATTCTCACTTGTTGCCCTGAAATTTCCCCAAATACATTTGGTCGAGCCATTATTATTTCAATAGCCTGGTGAACCCAACTTTCTCCTCCTAAATGAACTAAAACTATTTTTAAATCAGGAAATTTCGCTGCAACACTATCAAGATAAATAGGGTCTCCAAAAATTCCCTCCATTAGGGGTGGGACATAAACAGCGGTATGAGAAAAGATGGGAACGTCTAACTCTATGCATTTCTCGTAAAAAGGAAAAAAACCGGGATCGTTAGGATAGAAGCCGCATGGAGGATAAAACTTGACACCCTTCATACCCCATTCATTTATCGCTTTTTCTACTAATTTAATTGCCCGTTCACCTCTCCTAGGATCGACCCCACATAGCCCATATAGTTTATCAGGATACTCAGCAATTTCGGAAGCAACCCAGCTATTTAGCTCTTCAACTGACCATTTTGCCTCACCTGCTGCTGAAAGCCCGAAATCGATCCCTGTAACAAGTCCTTTATCTATACCCGCCTCATCTAGCGCATTAACATACCGTTCAGCATTTGCTGATGTCATTTGAGGGAGCATTGTATTAATGAGTAAATCTGCTGCAATATTCATTGATTTTGAAAAAATTTTAACCGAAGAATCCCAAAAATGCTCAGACCACATGTTCCTATGAATCAAATGTGAATGCATGTTAATTATCATATTCAATATCTCCTTTTTTTGTCATTTTAAGATTTATAATTACTAGCATATGAGTTTTAATATTTAAAAAGATTATACACAATAATTACAAAACGAGGTAATTGACCATTGAATGATGAAAAGGAAGAGAGAAAAAATTTCATAGATAAGATGAATAATGCTCTTGAGGATTTTGTGGGGAGTATATTCGGGGAATCAGGTAGAGATTTCATTGAAGAAACTTCTGAAAAAGTAAAAGAATTCTCAAGTGATGCAATAGGTAAATTAATTGAATTTTCAGATTCTATGATTGAACAGCTTAACCTCCAAGATAATGAGCAAGTAATTAAAGCTCGGGACAGTGTAGAGGATTTGTTAAAACAAGCTGGTTTGCTTAAAGAAAGCGATGAGGAAGAAGAGTTTTAATTTGAATTATTAAGATCTAAATTGATTTTTATCTTATTCTTATTTTAATTAATATTAAGTAGAACAGTTATTTTATATGCTACAAAACCTTAGCATTTCTTAAGAAAGATTTGATTTCTTCTTGAGTAGCATTAAACAATTCTGAAATTACAAGTAGTGAGGTCGTCTCATCCATCCCTAGCGAAGTATAGTCGGTGTATAATTTTACCCATGTTTCCTTTTGGGTATACTTCTCTGGATGCTCAGCTTGGACGTGAGCCCAATAAGGATGCTGTAACTCTATACCACAATACGGGCAAAATCTACTTTCTTCTTCATCTCCCATAAGAATAATTTCTCTTCAATAAATATTTTAAAAATTTACTTTTGAATAATTTTAATATACCAATATTAGTATAAAAAATTATTAATTTCCAAAATCTAATAAACTACATAAAAATTGTCTTTATAGTTTCTATAAAAAAATTTTTAGGAAGTGATTACTCCCAATTTTTTTTTAGTTCTTCTTGAGTTGAATTTCTTACTTTATCGACAGCCCATACAACATATTTATAACAAGTCTTGCCCCAAACACCATCTGCCCTGTATTGCATGTAATTTTGGGGATCGCTGAAATCATACCCACACAAATGTGAACACACCACAGAACCGAATTGCTTCTCAAACTCCCTAGCAAATGTAGCGGCTTTGAAATATGCCAATGCCATTGTTTCATCATCCATTAGCTTTTTCCCCCCTAAAATGGCTCCTATTGCAGCAACTGCACCCGCTACTGCTCCACAAGCTCCCATCCATCCTTTTTCAGATTTATATCCTCCAAATCCCCCAGATAATGGTTTAATAATATTATGGAACAAGTAGCTATCTACACCAAGAACCTCTAAAACGCTTGTTAACGTCAATTCACCACAATTTGCACCAGATGTCATTGTAGGTAAATTTTCATCCAATTCTTTGACTTTCTCATCAAATTTAACATTCAATTCCTCAATTCCCATTTTTACCAACACATTTTATTTATATTTTTATTCGGGAGTAAATCCCGCTTCTAATATTATTTCAGTTGTTAATTGTGCAACATTTCCAACTAGATCAGAACAGTGCTCCATCATGTCAGATTGAAACGCTTCCCTCATTTCTTTCGGATCCCAAAGATTGTAGCTTCTACCCAGACCTGTTTCTTGAACATCATGACATCTGCAAGATCCATATTTCTCGACATATTTATCATGTAATTTTTTGACGAGTCGATAAGATTCCATGGGTTTGTACATATCCCCGAAATCTTTGTATTCCCTACCGAAAAGGTAGCTTATTACAATTGAGCCACCTGTAAGAGCTCCGCAGGTACCATCACCTGTAAGACCCAATCCATCGGCTAATCCACTCCCCGCCCTAAAGATATCATCATTCCAAATTCCTAGAGCCTGAAATACCGAAGCGATTGTAGTTTGAGCACATCCAGTGTACTTTTTTTCATATTTCTTCCCTAGTTCAAATGCCTTTGTTAATATTTTTTCTTTAGAATTTTGCATTATAGTAATTACTAATATTTTGATTATAATTATTATTATGGCTATTTATTTATAGAGTTCATGTCGTCGATCTTTTAGTGTTGGGGTTACGCCACGTTTCTTTTTCTTTTGAAGTAAATCAAGGTTAAGTTCTCCCGTAATAACCATTTCTTTATTTGGTTCAGCTTCACAAATGACTCCGTTTTATAGGAAAACTGAACAGCTGATATTTGAATTTTTCTCATTAACAACTTACTCCGATTATTTTAATACAACTTAGAAACCCTATTGCTCAACTTCTTTTACGAGTAACACATCCTCACCAGCAAGATCTTTGCCACAGTATTTTGCATATTTATCAAAAAACTTCATAGGCTCTGAAATCGCTTCTTCAGGAGTAAGAATACCCTTTTCCGCAATTTCGCCATTTAATACCATGTCTGCTGCTATTGCCAGTGGTACCGAGGTTACTCCAGCCATTTGCCCAAAAGGAACATAATGATTTCCAATTGCTATTTTAACACGCTTTCCACTTCTTAATCCCGTTGCTATTACACTCAAACCAGGAGGCATTCCAAGATATTCTTCAATAAATTGCTGATTTCGGGTTACATCCCTAATTTCCTCACCAAACTTAATGGACGCCTCACTCACAGTTAATTCCTTTTTAGATATTTGCTGAGTATATTTCCGAATAATATCAGTAATTATTTTGCCCATATACATTAAATTAGAAACTGAGTTGACATTTAAGACTCGTGGTAGCGTTACTGGTTCAGGATGGCCAATATGACAAACGTAAGTATCTTTAAATCCGGGAAATTGCAGGGGATCTGCGTCTGTTAGAGGTTTAATATCTATAAATTTACCATTACTATAAGTAGGTATTTCTTCAACTGTTTCATAAAAGAGATGCATAGTGGCAGCATTAGCTGTTCTAGGCATATCCTTAAACTTTTTATAAAACATTCGTGGTTCTATAAAATACTTGGGTTTACTTCCAACTCCCTCCTCAGGACCGTAACCCCAAGCCGTAATAAGATTATCAACTTTGTCTAATTTAGAACATGCCAAAACAGCCATTAAATTTGTAATCCCTGGACTCGCTCCTATCCCTATAATCGCAGTTATCTCTGCTTTTTTTGCTTGCTCATTCATACCGAGTAGATCTAATGTCGGTTTCCAATCATCACAGATGCCAACATACGGTTTTTGTGCTTGAATAACAGCCTTCATTATCGCTGTCCCAAATTTGTAATAAGGCCCTACTGTATTCATTACCATATCATGCGATGCAATGAGATCAACCAATTTCTCTTTCTTTGTTACATCAATTTCAGTGGTAGTCAATTTATCAGAATCAACCAATCCTACAAAATGTTCTGCTTTTTCAAGATTCTTATCTGCTACTGTAATTGAAGTAACATGTTGAGATTCTAGTAGTATGGCAACCGCCATTCTCCCCATATCTCCCGACCCTCCTAATGCTAAAACTTTCATTTTATTTACCCTCTATTTGTAAAGAAGTAATAATCAATAAGATGATCTCATTCTTAAAATTATTATCATTTATTCACTTGGGGTAGAAATGTTTATTAAGTCTAAAATTAAATATGTAAACAGTTTTTAATTTAGTAATAATACAGTTAACTCATTATGGGCTTTGATCTTTATTGAAAACACTCTACGAATTGGGCTTTGTATTTCGGGGATTTGTGCTGCTTAATCATGTTTTTAAAGAGATGTCCATTCAGACCGGAAAAGGAATAAATAAAGATCTTAGAGGTGCATTCATCTCGGCTATAAGTGCATTCACAGAGACTGCTTTTAATCACAGCTCATTGGAATACTTAGAATCGGGAGATATATTATTCATTTTTAAAATGGCTGAAATTCAATCCAAGGATAACGTTGTCAAGGAACCTCTAATACTTTACGGATTAGTAGACAAATCAAAAAAGAAATCGGATAAACTAGTGAGAAAGTTCTTTGAAAAAACTGAGCCTATACTCCAACTTTTTCTCCAGAAATATGGGGGGGCTAATTTTTCCGAATTAAATCAATTTGAATCTTTTGAAGAAATTGTGGTTGAATTTTTTGTGAAAAAACCAGCAGAATAACTAATCTCCAAGACTCCATCCCTTAGGTTTAGCACGAGAATAGTGAATCTTACCTTGTTCCTTTAAAGAATTGACAATTTTTTCAACTTGGTTTGCATTAAATCCTTTAGTGACAATATCATCTATAAATTGAGCTTTAGTTGCTACTAAGTTCTTTTCTTTTAAATAATCAATGATAATCTCATCCAGTGAATCGCCTACACTGATTACTTTTTCTACTTGCACTTCTGTATCTTCACTACTTAGGGCTGCGTGCAGTTTTTCCTTATCCGATTTCACCGTTTCTTCTATTACTATATGCTTTAGAGCACTTTTTGGTTCTTCTGCAGGAGGTTCAACCTCAACTATTCCTTCTTTTTCTTCTTCTAGAAGACTCCACACGGGATATTCAATCTTTTCATAAATTACAGATTTTTGGGTAATCATAATATCCAGTTCATTAAGTATTTCTTCTTGAGTGTACCCTAATTCTTTTAGATCTTTTGCTATGCCCTTAATATATCCTTTTTCCGTCAAAATCTTAAAAATGTGTTCTCTGATATTGGTGGGTACTTCTTCGATATTGGATAAATCCTCAACTATCCCCTCTTCTAATTCTACTTCTAGTTCAGCTGCTCGTAGTTTATCAGGTATAGAGAGTTGTGGTTTTTGACCCCATTCAAAATCAGTAATGTTTCTAATCGTTCGATCATAACCCCCAAAAACAATGTGTTTTTGGTCTTTTCCAACTAAACAACAAACATCCTTTATTGAAGTTGGCACTGTTGTTTTCCATTTTAATTCAAATTCTTTAGAATCTATATTAGGATTATGAAAAACTTTGAGCGTGCCATCAGAGCACCCTGCAATAATTTCTCTGGCATTATCACCATCTATATCCTCAATAATTAACGAAAGTGGGCGACCCTCTTCACTTTCAATCTCTTTGAGGAGTTCTCCTTCAGCGGAAAGTACTTTAATTGATGATTCGTCAGTACTTAATACGATTTCATTCAATCCATCGTTTGTTACATCCCCAATTTTTATTGCATTTACTTGGGAATTAAAATTTTGATTCCAAACAATATCCGGTGCCCCATCTTTATATTGTATTAATTGGACGATACCACTTTTTGTACCAACTACTAATCCAAAAATTGGTAATTTTTCATCTGGTAATTTTAAATAGCCTAAAGAGCATGATATTACCCAAGAATCATAATATAGAATAAATTTTGGCTCTTTTGCTTTAATATCGTCGAAAATCTTAATGGTTTTATCCTCACCTCCGAAGATAAGCTCAATTTTTCCATTTCTAGTAAAATCTCCTGCAATACAACTAGTTATCTTTTTTGGTGATCTATATCTCATAAGTCCTATTAATTTTTTCTTTTCATCGTTTAATTTCAGTACCATAAAATTTCCGTCCCCAGCACCGACTAACACCTCATCACATCCATCTCCATCTATATCAACGGTAAAGCTGCATCGACACCATCCATCGAATTCTCTGTCATCAATGATATTCATTTTTTCATCCATTAAATATAATCGCTTATCATGACCCCCAAAAACTAAGAGATTTTTCTCTTTAGATTTCAGAACTGAGCAGGTAAGGACAGCTTCAGGGCATTCGAAAGTCCAATTCAGTTGGAAACGCTTTCTTATCATAATTTCCGAAAAAACACTTAAGACTATGAAATTTTTTAGTGATATTAAAATAAACTTTGGTGTTTATTCCTTAAATTAATTCTGCTAGATTTATTATAAAATTATCATATAAAAAAAAATAAAAAGAAATTTTCATATTTTATAATGCTAACTGAGCATCTGAGGGACTATACTCCCCTGTACCAGTAATTTCATAAGAAATCTCTACTTTGTCACCAACATCTAATTCCTCGATTGTCCATTTTAGTGTATCTTGACCTACTTCATCAGTTATTTTGGGTGTCATTGAATAATCACCATATTCAAATGAATCGGGTACTTTATCCATGAGGACGATACTATGTAAGGCAGATTCACCAATATTTTCAAGAGTTAAAATGATCTTGTAATTTCCAAGATCTCCAATTGGTAAAACTTCTTTCCCAATGCGGAACTTTCTTCTGATATGAAGTGCTTCTATTACAGGCACTTCAGGTCTGAACTCTAATTCTTGACTTACAGGGAAGGTATTGGCATAGTAAATAATCTCTGATTCGAAAGTAGAATCTCTTACAGGATTCACACAGTGAACGGGATATTTAAATTCTATTGTAGAATCAGGTTTAAACATTCCAGTACTAGTGTCTTTTAGGTCAGTTAAAGCAATTTTGAAAACATTTCCTTCGTGACTTACTGTATCTGCTGAAATTTCTACCTCATCCCCATCCCAGATCAATTGGACTTCATCTGCTTTGGGAGGTTGATATTCATCTGAGAAACTTTGTTGAATTACAGTTATTTCATTTAAAGGCGCAGACCCATTGTTCGCCATTTTCAGTGAGGCAATAACATCTTGGGTTTTGTAAGTTGGAGTTTCAGTTTTATCGTAGGACATATCACCACTAATGCTCGCAATTTCTAAGATTACATCTGAAATTGAGACAGCCACTGTTACTTTATATTGATAATCGGGTACAACGCGGAACTCAAGCTTCTTTCTAAATGTGGGATAATCTTCATTTTCATATTCCCACTTAACTGAATGCCATTGAGCTCCAGATGGTAGCATTGGAACATCATTAGGATCAATATCAACGAATTTAGTGCTCTCGTCTTCTGGAGAATACACATCAGCATTGAAAAGTTGAATAATAAACTCTGAGGAATTATCGAATATTAACTTATTGTCCCATATGTTCGGTTCCGCGTCTCTCTCAAGAGTTTCAACATAAAATTTGTTTCTGGTATAAGCATCAAACTTGTCTATTGCTAGACCTTCTGCAAAAGAAGATGTTGCTTGATATGTGACATCAACTGCCCCTGTTTTTCTCCTCGTGATATCAGTTACCATAATATTGCATGTAAACTTGCATAACACGGTATATTCTGGTCTTAAACTATCAAGCGTCCAGATAATTTTGTCTCCTTCAATTTCTGTTCTTCCTTCTGTAGTGTCTCTTACAATTGGATTAGTAAATTCCTCTGGAATAGTTTTAACAACTTTTATGTTGGATACAGGTTTATCGAACATATTTCTTAAAGCTATCGCAAAGGTAATTGTGTTTTCTTTATCAATAGAAATACCAAAAGTTTCTAAGCCAGTCTCAACCATAGTCCCTCCATCATCCCAGGTTTCTTCCTCTTCCTCATCCTCATCCTCTTCATCTTCGTCATCCTCTTCATCTTCGTCTTCTGCTACAGGTTCGTCAGGAACGGATTTCTTAGTTGCTTTACCCGTCTTATCTTTTAGTTTTAAAAGTTCCCTTTCAATATCATTAATATTAAGAACATCATCAGCATTAGTTAAAGTGCTAATAAATTCTTTAACCAAGAAAAGGTTTTGAACTTCTTGCTTCAAATGAAATTCAATAGATTCTACATTATCAGGAGCCTCAGTACCTAACTCTCGAATTGAAATATCACTTGATTTTAGATCAGTACTTCTAATATTCGAAAGAGAGACATCGATATCCCAGAGTCTATCAGAATTACTGGGATTTTCTATGCTGATTTTCCCGCCAAAACTAAAAGACTCAACATTGGCATCATGATCTTGTTTTACTTCAACATCTTCGATGATCTTCACTAAAGCTAACAAACCCTCCCGATTTCCATCTTTTAATAAGATACTTCCTTCAAGCTGACCAGTGTCTTCATCATATGTCTCAATGACCGGAGTAGCACTGTCTCTATCAACCAATTCTACTCTTCCTACATCCATATCTTTTCGTTTTAGGGCATCTGCGATTAATTCTTCTTTGGCCTCAGTTCTATCCCAGCCTGTTCGTGAAAGTCTTGCAGTTGTTTCTCTCCGCTTTTTATCTTTTTTTCCCATTTTTATTTCCCTATTTTATTATTTCGTTTTTAATAGATTGAATATTTATTTATGGATTATTAAAAGTTTCCCGACAAAATAAATGCTACCACAATTTATTAAAAATTTTTTATAAGGTGATCTCTCCTTTAAAAATCGATAAATATAAAGCAATCTTGGCATTAATCAAATCCAATATGCAGGATATACTCAATAAAATTTCCAATCTGGTTTTTTATTATGTTGAGGAGGTAAATTTGAGTCATGAAATTCATATCCACACATTGGACATTGGACTTTTTGTGTTTTTGAATCAAGATCCGAAGCTTTAAAACTGAACCCACAAACTGGACAAATTCTTAACAAGTTTTTATTGAAATCTTCCATTTTAAATTTCCTCACTATTCGGAATAGGTTTTTTTCGGATGAGGAGTGTAATTATTAAATCATTTACATTGCACCCTGTCGGTCCTGTAATGAGTTCCCCATTTAAAAGTTTGAAAAAGGAATTTGAATCATTCGAATCAAGATATTTCTTAGAATCAACATTCATTTGGACCATTCTTTTTAGTATAAAATTATCAATTATCGCCCCCATTGCTTCACTGTTTCCTTCGATACCATCTAAATTGGCTCCAATAATTAGAAAATTAAAATTCAAATTGTTTCCTTTTATTTGTGAGAGAAAACTCAGTAACATCTCTTGATTCCTCCCGCCTATGCCACTGCCTTTAATAGTTACCGTCAATTCTCCAGTTCCGACCAGAGCTAATTTGGAAGATCGGTCTAGAGCGCTAAATTCTTGAGATAAGATATTAGGGAAAGTCTTGCCAAACTCTCGAGCTTCACCCTTTATTTCATTAGAAAAGTATTTTGTTAAAAAATTTTCTTGCTGTAAATAAGAAATTGCTTCTTCAGCTCCAGATTTTACACTTCCTATTAAATAATTATGAACGTTGGTGAAACATTCATCACCAACTTTAGGAGTTTCTAAAGTTTTATCAGCAGTCCCTTTTGTTAAATATTGCCTTGCTGATTTGGGTATTTTCTTATATATCTTATATTTTTCTAATATCGCTATAGCATCAGCAAATGTCGTTGGATCAGGCACAGTAGGACCTGATGCAATGGAAGCTAGATCGTTTCCAACTACATCTGATATGATAATTGATATCAGCGTTGCACCACTAACCCTATTTATCGTTTTAGCAAGATTTCCTCCTTTGAAATGCGATAAATGCTTTCGAATTGTGTTTATCTCTTGTATTGAAGCTCCAGAGGCTAAGAGTAAAGAATTAATAACTTGAAGATCATCTAATTTAATACTAGGAATTGGTAAGGGTAATAAAGCAGATCCTCCCCCGGAAATTAAACACACGACAAGATCATCTTTTTTTGTCCGACTGATTAGATCTATCATTGATTTTGTGCCATTCATGCCACCCTCATCAGGAATGGGGTGGGCCGCATGATTGATCTTGATAGGACTCCCTTGAAATGCTTCATGCTTTATTGAATCCTTTGGGACGTTTATTATCCCTTCAAGTTGAATACTCGAATATTCTGATAATATCTCCTCAAGAGCTAACGCCATTTCTCCCGTTGCCTTTCCTCCACCAATAATAATGACATTTTTAAATTTTCTAAGATCGTAAGAATCTTTTTGTATAAAAATGGTATTTTCTTCAAGTTTAATTGACTTATTTACCAAAATCTTAGGTCTTACCGCATGGATAGCTTTTTCAAGTGCATTTATAGCAGTCTCTCTTAAGTGCAATTGATCCCTACTCAATTCTTTTATAAGAAGCGCAGAAGTATTTGTTACATACAAAATAAACACATCACGAGTTAGATGATAAGCAATTATGATTTAAGAATCTACAAGTAAATATATACGTCAGTCCTTTTATCTTTATTATTTTATCCCTACCAAATTCTTTTGTTATTATGCCTTTTCAACTCCATTTATATCTTGATGTGATTAAATTTATTTATAATTGAATGATTTAACTTTTAAACTCAAGTTCATAATAAAAATTAATCAATAAGTCACAGTGAAATGAACATGTCTAATACTCCTTATGATATTGCCATTATTGGTGCGGGACCAGGAGGTTATCACGCTGCAATTAGAGCAGCACAGTACGGGGCTAAAGTTGCATTAATCGAGAAGGAAAAATTAGGGGGAACATGTCTAAATCGCGGTTGTATCCCTACTAAAGCCCTCTATGCTTCCGTACACGCCATAGAACGACTAAAAAGCTTTGATGATTTAGGAATTGAAATAAAGGAATATGCTCTTAATTTTAGAAAAGCTGTGCAACGAAAAAATCGTGTTGTTGAAGAATTAGTCAATGGAATTGCAAAATTGGAATCTGCTTGGAAGAATGATGTGTTTCTTGGGTATGGTAAAATAACTGGGGGAGACATTACTTCCGGATTCGAAGTTTCTATTGAGGGGAAAGAAAATAAAACCATAAAAGCAAAACGAATAATACTGGCAACCGGATCTTCACCTGCCTTAATACCCACCTTCAATATTGACCATGAGAGAATTTTAACTAGTGATGATATATTAGATCCGCAGTTTACTACGATTCCAAAGAGACTATTGATTATTGGAGCAGGAGTCATTGGCTGTGAGTTTGCCAATATATTTGCTTCATTTGGAAGCAAGGTAACAATGCTGGAATTTCTATCTTCTCCAATTGCTACTGAAGAGCCTATGATTGTTAAAGAATTGATTAAAAAATTTACAAAATTGGGCATTGAGATTAACACATCCCTAAATGTGTTGACCGTAGAAAATACGGGATCCGTAGTTAAAGCCTTTACGGTTCCTGCATCTATCCCTCGAGATCAAATTGAAAATGCTGAAAAATCTAAATTCGAAGCTGATTATTGTTTAGTTTCTATTGGGAGAGTTAAAGAATCTAAAAATTTAGGATTAGAGGAATTGGGGATTAGCACTGATAGGGGAACAATAAAATGTGATCCCTCCACCTTAGAGACCTCAGTAAAGGGGATTTACGCTATAGGTGATGTCACTGGTGGTTTAATGCTAGCTCATGTAGCCTACCACGAGGCTGATGTTGCAGTTGCGAATAGTTTAACTAGTATAGGTAATTTTCCTGCAAAATCAACTAAAACAGATTACAGAGTTGTTCCTGCAACAATTTTTACTTCCCCTAATATTGGTTCTGTAGGAATAAGACGAAAAGCAGCAAAAGATCGAGGAATAGATGTGTTAATGGGACAATTTCCTTATAGTTCACTGGGAAAAGCGAAATGTATGGGAGAAGAAGAAGGTTTTATTATGACATTAGCAGATAAAGATACACTTGAAATTATTGGGGCGTCATGTATTGGAATAGAAGCATCAGAATTGATTTCTGAACTAGCTCTTGCTATTAAAAATAATTTAACTGTACGGGATATGGCCGAAACGATTCACAGTCATCCTACGGTTTCGGAGATGGTATTTGAGGGTACTGAAGCTATAATTGGGAAGGCAATTCATAAAAAAGGCAGACCATTACATCTTTAATTCTTTTTTCGATTTATATACATTACTTTGAAAGAAGAAAGTTTACCGTCTTTAACAATTATTTCCCTGTATGCACCAGCGGTTTCTGGATTTTTATACCCCCCCAATCCTAATGCAGGCGTATGTACTATGAAGGGTCCATATTTTTGTATACTTTCAGCATCAGTATAGAGATCCGAATAATCATCATAGAATACAGCGGCAGGATTTTCGATTTTTTTTAGGTTAAATGGTGGAGAAGCATAAACTTTTGTTTTAATCCCAGGTTCCTCTAACCGAAACTCTTTTTTAGTATGAGTATGACCTGTGAGGGTTAAAATACTATGATCTTTACAGAATTCAATTAATCTCTCCCAATTAGAGGAAATTGTTCCGTATTTTACATTGAAAGCTTTATCCAATCGAGCCTTTGAAGATTGACCTTGTTTCCTCAATAATGATTCTTTAAATTCATCGGGTGTTTCTTTGATGAATCTTTCTCCTTTTTTTTCAAATATATTAATACTTAGTTTAGCATCTCCAGTGTTTATCGGTGGTCCGTGTAAAAAAAGAAAAGTATTCGCTTGGTCATTTAATCTGCGGTTAAGTAGATTTTCCAGAAATCTAATTTGTTTATTGATAAGTCCTGTGACTGAGGGATGTCCTGTAATCAAATCTCTGAAGTTTTTAAATGAATCTGATCCAGAATTTAAAAATATAAGGTGAAATTCACCTAAATTTAAAGAAAAATCTAAAGAGGGATTAATTTCAGAAAGATAGCCCTTTAAAGCTAACGTGGTTTTAACTAGAGCCGTAATTGGGGAAGCTGAAAATAGTTCGTTAAGAGCGATAGCTTCAGCCGCATTTAATCCAATTTTAGTATACATCTCACCCCAAGTTATATCATAATGATATGGTCTAAAATCGTGGTTACCAACTGTTGTAAAAATGGGACAGAGTAATTCCTCTCCCTTACCCACTCCTTTATCCTCTCTCTGACCCTTAGCATTAAGTAGTATATTCTTGAATACTTGCCAATTACTTTCTTCATATTTAAATTCATTTAATTTGCGGACTTTTTCAGTATATCTGCTCAATACCGCATAATCCACAATATCTCCAGTTAAAACGATAAAATCAATATTATTTTTAAGTACTTCTCTATTTACAATTTTAATAAACTTCCGAAATTGATTATTGGGATTAATTAAGCGTTTTCTTAAGGGTGTTTTAATTTCGGTTAATTTTTTATCTTGAGGGGGTTTTTTCTGTTTAAGTTTTAGCTTTTTAGCAAACGTATCTAAAAAGTCGTCTACATCCTTTTTAATTGAGGATTCTGTCCAGTTTTTAATACTGCTATAAATCCTATCGTTTCGATCTGCCAGATGTAAATCAGTTGCATGAATAAACTTAAAATTTGTCCAATCTTGTTTAGAAAGTACAATTGAATGAAAATTGGTTCTTTCATTCGCTAAAACTAAATCAAACATTATAAAGTTTCTTTCTCTGAGAAAATTTTTAACATCTTTACTCACTGTGAATCGAATATGTACCCTATAAAATTTATTGAGAGTTCCAAATACCTCATATTTCCGTAAGTAATCTTGTGGATAAAATGAATCTAAATATGATGGATCAGTAATTGGGAGGGGGTAAACTTGTTTAAGCTTTATAACTAATGTAAAAATTGGTTTCCCCCTATAAGGGTGAACCCGTAATTTCTTTAGTTTGTAATCGATGTCCTCCGATTTGAAATCGATATCTATTCCCTTTTCTTTGATTTCTTCATTAAATATTTTTGTTTTCTTTAATCTAGCTTTTTTTTTCTTTCTCCTTGCCCAGAAACTGATTTTTTTATCTACTTTAGCTTGCTCTTTCTTTAATTTGTCGTAGAGTTTTCTTAATCTCCACATATAATCAAAAACAGGAAATAATTTAATCTGATCTTTTATTTGAGTTTCAAATTTGTTTGGATCTAAAATATCACTTATTATTAGCAGTTCTGCTTCCAATTCTTTCTCTTTCAAATTGGGATCAAAGTTCAGAAATAGAGGCCGACCCAAATTCGGATAAACTATCATAAAACGATGTTTTACTTTTTCAATCTCTAAAGTCAAATTCTAGAACTCTTTAACAGTTGTGAGGTAATTCACTTGAAAAATCATCTATTAATAACTAAATAATCGTAATTTAAAAGTATATTTTTATCGATAATAGAAAGCAAAATAAGACAAGAATTTTCGTTTCTTAGTCATTTGATGCAAGATTGATAAAAATTATATTATCCCCTCGGATAACAATTGAACCAAGTTCTTCATGCTCCTCCCTAATATTACCCTCTTCATCTTGATATTCAAAAATCTGCTCAGCATTTTCGATAAATATATTCAAGTGTTCATCGAATGATCGTAAGAGGGCCCTAAAAAGTCGATTACGTTTTACTTTTATAAGGATTATTTGGTTGATAGAATCCATTAAATAATCAATAGGGCGATTTGATCTCGAGTAACCTTCACGCGACATTATAAGTAAGACTCAAAAAAACAATTATTATTAAAAAAACTATTATATTGTAATTAAATAAAAACAAATTAAAACCTTTTGTTATTTTAAAGTACTATACATAGGGATACAGATTCAAATCAATGATAAATTTGTCTAAGAACGAGAAGGGAGACCAAGAAGTAGTAACTTGCTGTGTTATGAATTGTCAGAAAAAGATCTCTATTGAAAAAGCTGTAAGGATTAAAGATAAATTCTTTTGTCCAATCTGTGGGGTAGCATATTATAGGAGTAGCCTAAACATTTAGGACAGTAAAAGGCCCGTGGCCTAGCCCGGATACGGCGGCAGCCTCCTAAGCTGAAGATCGGGGGTTCAATGGTTGAAATGTGTTTAACATTTCCCGAACATATCCCCCCGGGCCTGCTTTTTATTCTTTTTGAGGAACAAAATTCTTCATCCAATGGTAATCATCCCCCCAGCTCTCAAAAACATACCCATATCCTTCTTTTCTAAGAATCTCCTCCGTAACCCCTAGCAGAAGTTGTTGAGCCTTAAGATCTGCTGAGCCTGATATTTTCATCAGCATGTTGATAGTTTGTTCCGCATCTAGGGGGAATTTTATAAGAGGAAATGTTTCAAGTTCCCATTTGAGATACTTATAATAGGGCCGTAATCGACCATTGTGGATAGCAAAAATCACATTGAGAAAACCGGGAATAGAGAGAGCTGCCTCTAACCGGGCTGCTTCAATATTTCCATCTCGAAAACATTTTAGTGAACGATACACAGAGTTGATACACGCATCTAGGGATCCAGCTATGAAATTTGAAAGATGCTCCTCTGGTACTTTTGCCAATTCATCCAAAATCTGTTGTATTTTTCCATTCTTATCAATTAATGCTTTTACATGAACAAAACTATATCTAGCCCACATTTCAGGACTCCCCCACGGAGCGTAGTTCTCAAATTCAGAAAAAGAGAATACAATTAAATCAAGACCTGAATATTCCCGAAATGGATATTTCTCTTTATACTGTTCAATGACACTGTCTTTCACTATGATATAGGTATCGTAATCTGAATAATTAGTTTCAAATCCTTTACCCCTCGAACCACCTAAGAAAAACCCAATTATATTTGGATCTTCTTTAGCTTCATTATATATCTTTTCATAGATATCTACTGGAGTAGTCACTTGATGAGAAAATTTCGATAAAATTAGGGATTAATAAGGAAAAGGGCCAAAACCTTTATAATGCTTTCTAAAATTGGTAAATCAATAATTATCTGCTAAATTGCTATTTCTAATGTTTTAAAGAACAAGTTCTACTTGATATGTCTTAATTAAGTCTCTGTCTGACAAATTCTCATATTTTTTCCGCATTTTCTGAATCTCCAATCCATGCAGACCCTTTTTCATATTATTAACTGGCTCTAGAACCTCCTCATGATATTGTACTGAATCTTCAATAATTTTAAATCCTCTTTTGAGAAATCCATTCAGAGTTTGATTTCCCCACCATAATTTTAAGGGTTTCACATCTGGGATTGCAACTGATCGTATTTTCTTCCACCCAAAATCTTGAGCCCATGAGATTAGTTTGGCAAGCATCCCATCTCCAATACCCCTGCTGGTATACGACTTATTCCAGTTATGCTTACTTGATTTTCTTACAACCTGCATACATTCGATGCATAAGATTTTACTTTCGTCTTTTAATTCAGCAAAAGTTGGTGCAGAAATGATTTTATCTAGAACAGATTCGATTTTATTAATTTCTTTTGGATTTTGAATACAGGGATGCGCCCCATTAAAATTCTCAACATAAATCTTAGGATAGAAGAATAGTAAACCAACAATTGCATTGTTGAGCTCAGTATCAATTGCCAATACCGCACAAGATCCATATTTTTCAATAGCAGAATTCAGGATTTGTTTAACTGTCTCACCCGATACTTCTGGGACTGTTTGTCCGAGATCCCTTTCAAATACTGGACCAAGGGGCATGCATCTGCATAGAAATAGCTTTTTATCCATCATATTGTACTCTATCAATATCTTAACCTTTTTTTCAATTTCAAGATGATGTATTATTTGTTTATTAGGATATTATCCTCAAAGATTTATTATCCTTTTCATAGCATAAACTATTCTACAACGATAGGCACCAATGTACATATCGAATCCTCGTCTTTAATAGAAAATATATAAATAAAACCCGTTCACAAACAATTACTATCTATAAAAAGAGAGGTGAAAATTTGCCAAGAAAATTATTAAGAGTAAATATGACCAATCTCGAAGCCAAGTTCGAAGATCTTCCGGAAGGATGGGCTGGGTTAGGTGGACGTGGAATGACTTCAACTATAGTTGCCACGGAGGTCCTTCCCACATGTGATCCATTAGGTCGTCACAATAAACTTGTGCTTGCTCCAGGGATAGTAACAGGTTCAAAAGCTCCGACATCTGGGAGAATTAGCGTTGGTAGTAAATCTCCATTAACAGGGGGTATTAAAGAAGCGAATGCTGGAACCCCCTTTGCTCAAAAGCTTGGGAGAATGAGGATTGGAGCAATAATTATTGAGGGAAAACACAAAGGAGATGATTACTATCTGCTTAAAGTCACTAGCGATAACACCGAGTTTATAAATGCAAATAAATGGTGCAATAAAGGATTATATGACGTTCATAAGACACTCATGAAAGAATTTGGAGATAATGTAGGAATTTGTAGTGTGGGAATCGCAGCAGAAATGCTGGGGGCGATGTCCGGAGTTTGTTTTAATGACCCTGAAGGCTTACCGAGTAGATATGCCGGAAGAGGAGGGCTTGGAGCTGTTATGGCCTCGAAAGGATTGAAATTCATCATTGCTGATGAGACAGGAGCACCAGGAATTGAGATTGCAAATGTGGAAGTATTTAACGAAGGAATAAGGAAACTCAGGGAAGCGCTTCTAGCACATGATGTTACTAAGCCAGGAGGTGGACTTAATTCGTATGGCACTAGCGTATTGGTGAATATTATAAACCAAGCAGGAGCTTTACCTCAGAGAAACTTCTCAAGTGGACAAGATGATAGAGCTGAGAAGATATCAGGAGAAGCGAAAGCTGAAGAAATTAGAAGACGTGGTGGTGTTCGACCACATTTCTGTAGCCCTGGTTGCATTATTCAATGTTCAGAAGTCTGGACGAAACCTGGTGGAAAAGATCCAGTTGGAGTGTTAGAATATGAATCCGTTTGGGCATTAGGAGCCAATTGTGGAATTTATGACCTAGATACAATTGGAGAACTTAATCGAGCTTGCAATGACTTAGGTGTTGATACGATTGAAGCAGGAACAACCCTTGCTGTCGCAATGGAGGGAGGATTAACAGAAATGGGAAATGGAAAAGGTGCGTTAAACCTTATGGAGGAAATTCGAAAAAGAACACCAACAGGTAAGATTTTAGCTAATGGTACAGAGATTACTGGAAAGGTTCTTGGAGTCACGAGAATTCCTACATCGAAAGGTCAAGGTTTCCCCGCGTACGATCCAAGAGGAATTAAGGGAATAGGAGTCACATATGCTACAACGCCTATGGGTGCTGATCACACCGCGGGTTATGCTATTGCTACAGAGATCATGGGAATTGGCGGTCAAGCTGATCCAAAAGATCCCAAGAAAGCAGAACTTTCACGAAATTTACAGATTGCTACTGCCGCTGTGGATGCCACAGGATATTGTTTGTTTGTAGCATTTGCAGTGTTAGATAACCCTGATGGGTTACTTGGTATAGTCGAATCCTTAAATGGCGTATTAGGAGCTAAGTTAACGCTTGATGATGTTCCTATAATAGGGAAGCAAATTATTGACGCAGAATTAGAGTTTAATAAGAAAGCCGGGTTTACATCTGCAGATGACAGACTTCCCGAATTTATAAGGGAAGAAGAACTTCCACCTTATGGGGGCATATTCGACGTTACTGATGATGAGCTAGACAGCGTATTTTAAGGAATATTTAATTCAAATGCAGATAACACTAAAGATTTTCGGAGATCTAAGGAAAAAAGTTAATCCTAAAATCTCAGGAACTCTCCCAATAACATTAGACATAAATGATGGGGATATAGCGAAAGTAGTAGATATTTTTAACAAATATAATATGAGAGAGGATGAAGTAAGCCATATATTTGTTAATGGTAGCTATTCCGGACCTAAAAAGAGTCTCAATAACGGAGATTTGGTTGCGTTGTTTCCAATAAATATGGCAGTATTATATAAATGGTACTTTACTAAAGATGAAGATTGAGACAAAAGAAGCAATTTCGGTTACTCTCCAATTTTTTGCATCATTCAGGGAGTACGGACCAGCAAAGGTAGTTTTGACAATTCCAAAGAATAGCAAAGTGAGGATGTTAATGGATAAATATAATATCCCAAAAGATACGCGAAAGACGATTATCATCGTGAATGGAAAACCTCATCAGAGTCCTGAGACAATTCTTAATGATGGTGATATTATTTCAATCTTTCCCCCAATCGGGGGAGGATAAGAGTATCTTCAAATATTTTTTTTTTTGCCATTAAGTGTTACACTATTAATTAGTCTAAGATTTACTTTTATGGTTCATCCAATCTTTTTTGAGGAGACCAAATCTATGAAGATCTTCATATTTCCCATCAACATAGATTTCTTCTATTAAAATCCCCTCTTTTTTAAATCCCAATTTTTCTGCGGCTCTAAGGGATCGTTTATTTGGATTGAATATTTGTGCGTAGATTTTATGCAGATTTAATTCGGTAAATCCATATCGAATTAATAAGTTAGCAGCTTCGCCAACTATTCCTTTTCCCCAATATTCAGGTTCCCCTATGGTTGCGGAAATATAAGCATTTCGGTTTAACCAGTTGATTCTAAAAAAGCCTATACTTCCAATAGGACGTTTAACCTCTTTATGATAGATAGTAAAAAATACTACATCTCTTGCTCCT
>WOR8_10005113_pt1 | contig 21321 bp, 20 predicted proteins | sample DeeMarSeWOR38_10_FD_19890 | JGI IMG/M metagenome (IMG submission 19890) | reverse complement strand
GGCCGGGATATCGACGATAAAGGCCACCATTCCGATCATTAACAGCGGTGCCGTTTCGCCCAGGGCCCGTGCCATACCGATAATCGTGCCGGTCAGCATACCGGGCAGTGCCAGCGGCAGGACATGGTGTGACACCATTTGCATTTTGGAGGCCCCGACACCCAAAGCCGCTTCCCGAATGGAAGGCGGCACCGATTTCAAGGCCGACCGGCTGGCGATGATAATGACCGGTAGGGTCATCAGGGTCAACACCAGGCCGCCCACCAGCGGGGCGGACCGCGGCAATCCGAAAAAATTGAGAAACACCGCCAGGCCCAGCAACCCGAAAACAATGGAGGGTACGGCAGCCAGGTTGTTGACGTTAACCTCGATTAAATCCGTCCAGCGGTTTTTAGGCGCAAACTCTTCCAGATAGACGGCGGCAGCCACTCCCATGGGAAATGATAAGAGCAGGGTTATTACCAGAGTCAGAAAAGATCCGACCGTCGCCCCCCATATGCCGGCCAGCTCAGGTTCCCGGGAGTCGCCGGCGGTAAAAAACGTCCGGTTAAATTTTTTCTCGATTCGTCCCTCGCCGGCCAGCTGATCAATCCAGGCCAGCTGATTGTCTTTTAAGCGCCGGTCGCTCTCGGCACCTTCCCGATTGATATGGCCTTTGATGAGCATGTCGACATCATCATCGGCCGGAACCCAGATTTCCCGTGTTGCACCTATGATTTCAGGATTCTGCAGCACCATGTCCCGCAGCTGGAAAGAAGCTCCCGAGCTTACCAGGCCATATAGCTTACGCATATCCCCACGCCCTTTGACATCGGGAAACATGCTCCGCAATGTATTTTTAACCAATCCCTGATAGTTGGCACTGGCCAGAGCTTCCTGGCGCAAAAGATCCGGATCAAAAAATATATTCAACTTGATAAAGGTTTGTTGCAAGGCGCTGTAACCGTTGGTGCCGATACTGATAAAAAGCAGGGACAAAAACAACAGACTAACCATAATGGCCATCAGGCCATAAAATCGAAACCGGCGCTCGGCCCGGTACCGTTTGGTAAGGCCGCGGTTAACAATTTCCAAGATTCTAGCGGGATGCTTTTTACTTGGGCTTGCGTTAGTCGTTGAATTATTCATACTGCTCCCGGTATTTGCGCACCACGTATAACGCGATGACGTTTAACAATAAGGTAACAACAAACAACAACAGCCCCAGCGCAAAGGCAGCCAGGGTCTTGGGACTGTCAAACTCCTGGTCACCGACCAGCAGGGTCACGATCTGAACGGTTACCGTTGTGACGGTTCTCAATGGATTAACCGTTAAATTGGCCGCCAGACCGGCCGCCATCACCACAATCATGGTCTCACCGATGGCCCTGGAAACAGCTAAAAGAACGCCGCCGACGATGCCGGGCAAGGCCGCCGGCAGCACCACCTGTTTGATGGTTTCCGAACGGGTGGCACCCAGACTGTATGCGCCGTCCCGCAAAGCCTGGGGCACGGCGTTGATAAAATCGTCCGATAGGGAAGAGACAAAGGGAATAATCATGACCCCCATCACCAGGCCAGCGGCCAGAGCGCTTTCAGAAGAGACGCTCAGTCCCAGAACAGATCCGGTATCGCGTATAAAAGGCGCCACGGTCAGGGCGGCAAAAAAGCCGTAAACCACGGTCGGAATCCCTGCCAGAATTTCAATCAGTGGCTTGGCGGCGGCCCGAAATTTTCGGCCGGCATATTCCGACAGGTAAATGGCGGACATCAGCCCAATGGGCACCGCCACGACCATGGCAATGGCCGAGATTAAAGCCGTACCCAAAAAAACCGGCACGGCGCCAAAGGCCCCGGAAGAGCCCACCTGATCGGTGCGAATGGCCATCTGGGGACTCCAATCCAACCCGAAAAGAAAATCGGTCACCGGAATTAACTTGAAAAAGCGGATGGCTTCATACAGGACCGACAGGACAATTCCGATGGTGGTAAAGATAGCAAGGGTGGAACAGGCAATCAGGATATATTTAATTACCTGCTCAACCATGTTGCGGGCCCGCAAACCAGGTTTGATTTTGGCACGCACTGCAACAAGGCCCAGCAACGCGAGGCAAATGGCAACGACCGCCAGGGCAGCCTTGCTGATTGCCTGGAGACTGCGGTAATGGTCGGCAGCGGTCTGCATCACCGGGGTTAACTCTCCCGAAACGATATTGCCGCTGACCGCGTTTTTAATTTTGTTGATAAAAAGATTTAATTCAGCTCCGGTCAGGCTGCCGATATTGTCAGGCAGATCCGAAACCACCAGTTGGGTGATGACGCTGGACTCAAACGCCAGCCAGAATCCGAATAAAAGCAGGGCCGGAATGCCGCACCAGATAGCCGTCAGGGCGCCATAATAAGTTGGACGGGAATGCAGCTGCTGGATTCCCTCGCTATCACCGGCGACGGTAAAGGCCCGCCGCCGCCCCAAGTAATAGGCGGCACTTGAAAGGGCCAGGAGGATAATGAACAAGGTTGCGGGATTCATAAGGAGAATAAGTGTGCAATACAGTATTTTATTTGTGGCTCTGTGTAATTCGGTCCGATAGAAACAGTCAGATCATAGAAAGGGGTTGTTAGATCGGTATGATGATTTTGTTAGGGTTTTGTTAGAAGTTGTTGGCCGGACAGACCCGTTGGCCCGTGCGCCGGTAAGGAAGCGTTCAGAGATTTTAGGTTGATTTGATTAGACCGGCAAGCGGGCTATCGGAAAACATAGCTATGAATGTTTTTGACAAAATCCTAATAATACACTAACAAAAATCTAATAATTAAGTCCGATTATGGCCGTATATGAAGATCAATTTCAAGCACACCCACGTGCAAGCCCGGATATTGAAATGGAAAAAAGAATACGAAAACATTTTTCAAGAGAGCTGGAAAAAATAAAAAAGCTTATCCTTTCCCTTGGCACCATGGTCGAGGAGCGGGTCCGCATGGCGACCAAGGCCATTGAAAGCAATGATGCCGTATTGGCCCAGCGGATCATAAAATCCGATTATGAAGTGGATGAGATGGAAGTCGACATCGAGGAGGAGTGCTTAAAAGTTCTGGCGCTGCACCAGCCGGTGGCCGTTGATCTGCGATTCATCATTGCCGTTATTAAAATCAACAACGAGCTGGAACGCATCGGCGACCAGGCCGTTAACATCGCCGAAAGGGTTGGAGTCACGGCCAAAAGCGACCAGCTCGAAATGTTTTTCGACTATTCGGCCATGGGCGAAAAAGCCCAGGATATGCTAAAACTGAGCCTGGATGCCCTGGTCAAAATGGATTATGACCAGGCCTTCAAAGTTGTCATGATGGATGACGAGGTGGATGCCATCAAGGAGCAGGCATATGACCGCATCAAAAAGGCCATAGCAGAGCACCCGGATAAAATCGGCTACTTGATCAACCTGCTGTTGATCTCACGGCATCTGGAACGCCTGGCCGATCATGCCACCAATATTGCCGAAGAGGTCATCTACCTCATCGAAGGCGAGATCGTCCGGCATGCCGCGTACGAACGGGACTGACCTCTGAAGCTGTCAAAATAACCCTAACGTATAAACCAAAACCTTCCCCCCTGTGTCGAACAGACGCCCCGTTTCCACCCTGAGCCGGCACAGCGGGCATGGCGTTCGCCCGACAACCCTAAAAACCAATTGACAGCCCCAACATTAGCGTGTATATGCACCAATTATGACAAAACAAGACATCGAAAAATTGAAAGGTATCTGCGGCAAGGTGGCCGACAGCTGTATGGGCATGCGGGTGCGCCGGGCGGCCCGGGTGGTGGCCAATCACTACGACAAACATATGAAACCTTCAGGATTGAAAGGAACCCAGTTTACGCTGCTGAACACCATTTTCATGAACCCGGCAGCCAACATCGGTAAACTGGCGGACATCCTGGGGCTGGACCGCACCACCCTGAATCGCAACCTCAAGCCTCTCGAGCGCAAGGGGCTCATTCGCTCCGGCTCGGGCAAGGATCCGCGCACCCGCACGCTTGCGCTGACCAAAGAGGGCACCGGAATACTTCAGAACGCCCTTCCGTATTGGCTGGAAGCCCAATCCGGCGTCCTGGAAACACTGGACCACCGCATCAAACGGTTGATGGATGATTTGGGCGAGCTGGAAAAGTTGGCCAACCTATCCTAAGCCGGATCAAACCCAAGCGTGGTGCCGGAAAGGATCTGTCACGAAGGCACGAAATTTGTCTTTTCTCTCGTGTTTTAGTCATTTCGTGCTCTCGTGGTGAAGAAACGCGACTGTATCGGCAATTTCTTAATTTCTCATCAGCCAGAACCCAATTTTTTCAACTGTATTCCCAATAGGGAAATATCATCCTTGGGGCCGACCGCGTTTCCAAACGCCATCAGGGATTTGAAGGCGGCCGCGATCATATCGGCAACCGGCCGGTCCTTGGCGCTTTTTAATTGTTCCCGAAAGCGTTCCATACCATAAAAATCCCCCCGCTCGTTCTGGTATTCATAAAAACCGTCGGTATAAAACACCAGCTTATCATCCGCCCCGATTTGTTCCTGCTGCTGCTGATAAACGACGGGTTCATCCGCAGCCATCCTCAGATCAATGGTCCCGATCGGTCGGCCGCCCTTGGTCAATGGCACCAGGGTTCCGTCTTTGCGCAGAATGATGGGGGGCGGGTGCCCGGCACTGCTGGATGTCAGGATGCCGCTTCTGATATCGAGAATGACATAATTCATGGTAAAAAAATTATGGAAGCGTTCAAAGGGGTATTCCCGGTCGAGAAATTTCAAAACCTGGGCGGGCGACTTTATTTCAGGGGGGCTAAGCTCCTCTCTTGGCCTTCGTATAAGATTGCCGCTGCCGGGCTGCAAATATTGATAGACGGTCACCGCCACCATGGCCGCCGGAACACCGTGGCCGGCCACATCGATGATGTAGAAAGCCCAGTGGTCGGCATCTATCTGGATAATGTTGAAAATATCACCGCCAATTTTATCACAGGGTTGAAAGCGCCAGGCAACATCCAGCACCTCGCCGTAATTTACATTGTTGGGCAGCAGGTTCTTTTGAATCTCCGCCGCAGCGCTCAAATCCTGTTCAAGGCGGTCCTGTTTAAGGGTCAACTCCCGGTTCAACTTATTCAGCCGCAGCTCCGATTCGGCATACCTGGAAATGAGCTCCTGCAGGAGGCGCCTGTTGATCTCGCTGTCGGCAATGGTGGCCCGATACTCAATCAGTTGCTGGATGAGCGACGCCAGCAGCGGGTCTTGGCCTTTTAACAGATGGAGGTATTGCGGCAGATTGTCTTCAGTTCCCATCATCAAACCGCTCGCTTTCACCCAGGAGGCCGTCTATACCGACATCTTTTAATGCCGCCAGAAGTTTCGACACATATTCAATAATCTCTTTATCGTTGATGACGCTGCCATGCTGCGGCGCCAGGATTTTAAACGGAGTTTTAGCGATTTGCTCAAGCGAGTGCCCCAGGGCCCTGGTGGATGTCATAATTTTGCGATGAAAATTCAATATGTCATTGACCGGGCAATTGGGAAGCCTGCGTGGACATTGGGACAGGTTTTGGCATTCAATGCATTCAGCCGCCAGCTGCAGATACAATTGCCAGCTGACCCCATAGCTGCCGAAAAGGTCACTGGTGAAGAGCACGCCGCTGTGGGGATCAAAGGTCATAAAGCTGCCGGCCGAATGGGAATAAGGTGTTGTGATAAACTGCAGTTTGCGCCCGGAAGAGAACTGATACTCGAATTTTAGTTTGCTCAAAGATATCAGGGGGGAGGAAACCGCGTAGTGCCGGATAAACATCAGGTTTTCTGAAGCTGAAATTATTTGCAGATCGTCGTGCCCGATAGCATCCTCGAAATTCGGGGCGCTGCCGCACAGGTCGGGGTCATAGTGCTGGTAGATCAGGGCCTTGATCTGCCGGGGAAAAAGGCCGGTTTGCAGGATCTTGAGCATGACCGTCGCAAAATCCGGCCGACTGCCGCCGTCGATGACCACGGCTTCGTCTTCATCGATGATTAGATAGGGATTGCAATGCAACCCGGACGGGGCATCGTAAAAGCCAACCCAGAAAATCCCCGGTGCGATCTCGACCGCGCTTTCATAATTCGTGTCGGTATGATGTGATTTCGGCATGTTCTAATTCTCCAGCAGTTGGCACTATATATTCTAATATCATTTCCATGATTTGACACCCTGCAGGCTAATTTTTTTTCGGATATAACCGCAGACAGATAAGACGGCGCGCATATGACGCCACTTAGTGACCCACAACCAGTTCACCAATTCGGGTCGACCACCGTGCCGACCCGCGTTGGACCGCTGTCTCAGCATATGGGCGGTTGCAAGGGCCCGTCCGACTTATAAAAAAAAGTTTCATATCGGATAAAGTTCTAGCAGCATCGGCGGCAGCGTGGTACCGAAGGTTTGATAGGTCTGAAACCAGAGCAACGAGGAGCCTGAGCAATAGATATAGTGCACGGCTCCCATTCCCAGGGTCATATACGCTTTCCCTTGATATCGAGCGATCGGCCTTAAATGGTAGAAAGGACTTTTTTGGGCAACCGCCATTTTTTCAATCATTGATTCAAAGGCTTTTTGCGCTGCCTCCGCATCGGCATAGCGCGAAACGTATAAAAGGTCCTTTTTTTCACCCTTGCCGTATTCGGCAATCACGTTTGCATCGGTGGCCACGGCTTGGCCGTGCATTCTGTTTACGAACTCAGCCGCTTGTTCACCGGAAATTAAGCGCAGGCGCTCTTTTGTACCGATATTTGCCGGGGTGGGTAAATCCGGTGGATGCGAACATGCGGTTAAAATAATACCGAAGGTTAAAATTAAAAATTTGAATTTTCGCACGGGATACCTATTTTAAGAGAGCACGCCAAGACCAAAAACCGATTCGAAAGGCATCGATGGGGTCAACCCCACCAAACTTTCTGGACCCGGTAAAGATCGGGCCTGATAGGGTGACCCGAAAATCAGGGTGGTTGCCCAAGCCCGTGGTGAAAACCGCCAACCATTTTGTAATTCATCATTGGACACGAGTAAAGAAATAAATGAATTTCATAACCTTACTGCTATTGGCACCGCCGATCCTGATCGCCTTAACCTTTCATGAATATGCCCATGCCTATGCTGCTTACCGCTATGGTGATGATACCGCCAAGCAGCTTGGCCGCCTGAGCTTAAATCCGCTGCGCCATCTGGACCCGCTGGGCACCATCATGATTTTTCTGGTTCACTTTGGATGGGCCAAACCGGTTCCCGTAAACCCATATCGATTGAAAAATCCCAGAAAGGACATGCTCTGGATCAGCGCGGCCGGTCCCCTGGCAAACATGGTCTTGGCGCTGGCCAGCGGCCTGCTGCTCCGGTTTCTTTTCGCCATCGAAGGCACCCCGGATCATCACACCGGCACGGCCATGGGGCTGTTTATCTTCATGGCGATCATGAGCCTGCAGATCAACTTAGCCCTGGCAATTTTCAACATCCTGCCCATCGCGCCGTTGGACGGTTCCAAAATTTTATTCGGGCTTTTGCCGGTCGGTTTTGCTAAGTTGATAGGGGCGCTGGAGCGCTATGGCCCGTTTATACTGATTGGATTGATCATCATTGGACGCGCAACCGACGTGCCGATCCTGGGTGGTCTTATCTGGCCTTTCGTCGGCTTTTTCAGTAAGCTGTTCGCCGGTATCTAGCGCATCGCTCAGCGCTGAGCGTCTGAATGATATTTTAACCTCCTGACTATCGCCGCTCAGCTGTGAATGGTTACGGGTAAGATCACCGGGTTCTTCATGTCGGTTTAGCTTTCCGGGCGGCAGTCAACGCCATATGAACAATCCCTTCATCCGGAATTGAATCAGACGGCGCTGCTGCGGCCTTGAAGCCCAGCTTTTGATACAACTTTACCGCATTCGCATTATCAGAATATACATTCAGGGTAAAAGATACGTCCCCAAACAATTTTAAGCCCTCGTCGACCAACAGGCGACACAGCAGGCCCCCCCAACCCTTACCGCGCCGGTTCGGTGCGACAATTATTCTGGCCAAATGAATCCGGTTGTTGGCCTTCCTGCTTGAGGCGCTGAAGGGCTAAAGGGAATCTGACAACGGGACCGGCCCACAGCTTGCAGGCCTCTTGGTCTTTGATCCATGAGATCACCGTCTTTAAGTCTTCATCTGCAGCCGGGCGAAGTATCATTTTTTACTGTTTGCGGGCACTTCCCACAACAACCGATAACCGATTTTGACTTAGATTGCGGGCGTGGTTGCGAATCTTGTCTTCAGCGTTGTCTCCCAGGATTAAATGAATTCCCAGGGGCGGATGGCCCTTGGCTTCAATCCTGGCAATTACCCGCTCAAAAAATTTTACGGACTCCTGAACCTTTCCAATCCATTGGGCTACTTGCAGTCCCACTGCCTCGATAGCCGTCCGGGCCTGCGCCTCGGTTACCAGGGCACTGACGGACGCATCATCAGCCCAGGGGACGGGATACAACGGCGGGGCGCCGCCAGTGCTAAAAACATCATGGAAGATAAAGCGGCCCCCCGGTTTCAACACCCGTGCAATTTCAGTATAGAAGCGGTGTTTATCGGCAATGTTCATCTGAACATGCTGGGTCAGCACAATATCGAACCACTCGCCTTCATAGGGAAGATCAAGGGCACTGCAGCAGAGAAGTTCCACCCGATCGCCTAACCCGGCAAAATCGGTCAGTTTTGTCCCGGCGGAGATATATGCCTCGGTAAGGTCGATGCCTGTGACGCGGCTCTGATAATGTGCGGCAAGGTACCGCGCCGTGCCCCCTAAGCCGCACCCGACATCGAGCACCAGGTCGGACGGTTTTAATTGCGCCATCGCGGCCAGCTCGCTGGTGGCAGCCCGACCCCGGGTATGAAACTCGTCAATAGGCGCCAGGTCATCCACCGTCAGCGAATTTATATCTTTGCCGGCCGCCTCCAGCCCGGCTTCAATTTTCTGCCAGAGGTCGCCGATTTGGTATTGTCTGGTCACCCGGTCATCACCCTGCGGCATCGATCTCCTCCTCGGTTTTGACAATTGTGACACCGTTTCAAAAAAATCAAAATTCAAGATATGGCGTAAATGAAACTACATCTGGGATTGCCTTTATACAACAAAAAAGGGCATTCTGAAATCAGAATGCCCTTTTGATATATTGTCGGATTTAATTCTAGTCGCGCAGTTCTTCTTTGATGCCCACCGCAATCTTGAACAGTGCCGTCAGAATCAAAAATCCCATGGCCCACACGCCCAGGGCGATCAAAATTTCGGGTACCGACGGAATGTACTCGTGGACTTCATGCAGCGGATTCGGTGTGAACCCACCGGCGATCATGCCCAGTCCCTTGTCGATCCAGGTTCCCAAAAAGATGACGACACAGGCCACCGCCAGCACCCCTTCGTTTTTGCGGGTGATGGGGTTGACCGTCAGGATAATGCCAAGCACCATTAACGCCATCGAGGCCCACATCCAGGGCACGTAGGCACCGTGTCCCTGCAAGCCTATAAACAGGTATTTGATGTGATCCATGTGTTCGGGGATGTTGCTGTAAAAGGCGACGAAGACCTCACACAGGAAGAAAAACACATTGACGCAAATGGCATAGGCCACGATTTTGGCCAGCGACTGAATCTGTTCCCGTCCCGGGTCAAAGCTGCTCACCCGGCGGATGATCAGGCAGCATAGGATCAGCAACGCCGGACCGGCGGCAAAGGCCGAGGACAAAAAGCGCGGGGCCAGGATGGCGGTCATCCAGAAGCCCCTGCCCGGCAGGCCGCAATACAGATAGGCGGTGACGGTGTGGATGCTGACGGCCCAGGGGATCGATATGTAAATCAGCGGTTTTAACCACGGCTGGTAATGCACCTGGTTGCGCTCGGCCTCCAGTACATTCCAACCGATGACGATATTCAGAAACAGATAGCCGTTTAGTACGACAGTATCCCAGAAAAGAACGGATCGGGGCGAAAGATAGATAAAGACATTGAAGATCCGCATGGGCTGGCCGAGGTCGACCAGAATAAAGGTCACGCACATGATCACCGAGGCAATGGCCAGAAACTCACCTAAAATGGTCACCCGGCCAAAGGCCTTGTAATCATGCAGATAGTAGGGCAGCACCACCATCACCCCACCGGCGGCCACACCGACCAGAAACGTGAAATTGGCGATGTAGAATCCCCAGGAGGTATCCCGGCTCAAACCGGTGATCCCCAGACCGAAATCGAGCTGTCTCAGGTAAAGGAGAAAGCCGACGCCGATGATGACCAGTAAAAAGGTCATCCAGCCATAATATTTTTTGCCACCTTTAATCGCTAATTCAAGCATAATCACCTCACACTATGTAATAAACAGCGGGCTCCGTGCCCAGCACCTGTTTACGCCGAATGGTGTAATTGGTCCGAATCAGTTCACGGACCTCGGATTTGGGGTCATATAAATCACCAAAAATCAACTTGCCTTCGGAGGCTTCCACACAGGCGGGCAGCCTGCCTTCGGCCAGCCGCTCTGCACAGAAGTTGCACTTTTCGACCACACCCTTCATCCGCGTGGGAAATTTTTTGTTGACCTCTTTGATAAACGGTCGCGGGTCCCGGTAGTTAAAACTACGGGCGCCAAACGGGCAGGCCGCCATGCAAAAGCGGCATCCGATGCAGCGATGAAAATCCATCAAAACAATTCCATCGGATTCCCGCTTGAAGGTCGCCTTGGTCGGACAGGCCCTGACGCAAGGCGGATTTTCGCAGTGATTGCACAACACAACAAAGGGTCTGTGCTCGACTTCCTCGCTCATGAACCGGGCGGCTTTGCCGGGAAAGGCGTTGTGGTAGTGCGCTTCCCAGATCCACTTAATTTCATGGCGCTTGTTTTGAAAGTGGGGCACATTGTGAATGCTGTCGCAGGCTTCGACCAGCGGTTCGACATCATCGACAGATTCAAATTGCCGTGTATCGATGACCATGGCCCATTGTTTGGCCGTCAGGGCCTTATCATTCGGTTTGATGACCGGCGCGGGGTTTTCATCCCCACCACCCCCGGCGGCAACCGCATTGAGGACGGGCCTGGCCGTCAGCGCCAGAGATGAAAGCCCCAGTAGTTGCAAAACGCGTCGTCTGCTGCTATCCATCACGAGTTCTCCTTCGGGTTATCAATATGGCAATCCCAGCAATAGGGCCTGACCGAGGCATAATTGTGACATCGGTCGCAAAATTCCGCCTTGTTCGAGTGACAATCCAGGCAGGTGTTGGACAGGCTCATGTTGTATTCCTGGCCGCTGGGACTCACGTAAATCCTGTCGCCTCGCCGCACCACCGAATCCCGCCACACATCCAGCAACTGCATATGCTCGGCCTTCATATAATCGGTTGAACGCACACAGACTTTGGCCGCTTTGGCCTTGGCCGTGAGTTCGACTTCGGGTGCCGGCGCGGCCTTTCCCCGGTTATACCAGAAGGGAAAGGTTGCAAGAATAAGAAAGACGATTACACCGCTAATGATAAATTTTTTATCCTTCATCAGTTTCTTCCTCCGAATCACTCTCTAATCCGGGAATATCTTCACCGCGCAGATCGGTGGCCCTGTCGTTTTGCCCTTCCAGATTCAGGGCGTTGGCCACCAGTTCATGGACACCGGTCACATCGACTTCGGGAACCCAATATTCCATAAGGGCCGGCAAGGCCGCCCGGTCGATGGCACAGATCGTGGACAGCATGTTCACGCCGTGCTTTTCGTGAACGTACTTGACGGCGTTGGCGCGGGGCAGTCCGCCGGTCAGGCGCAATTCCATGTCTTCCCCGGCGTTCAGGCCGGAACCGCTGCCGCAGCAAAAGGTTTGCTCACGAATGGTATTGGTCGGCATATCGTAGAAGTGGTTGCACACATTTTGAATCACGTACCGCGGCTCATCGAACAGCCCCATGCCCCGGGAGGGGTTGCAGGAGTCGTGAAAGGTGACCTTCAGATGATCGTTGCGGCTGGGATCCAGATCCAGCTTGCCATGTTTGATCAGGTCTGCGGTAAACTCGGTAATGTGAACCATTTTAGTGGATTTGGCATTTTCAAATTTGGTTCCGGTGATCGGATTGACCGGTTCTTCCATGAAGTCGGCCGGACCGTTCATGGTGTCCATATACTGGTTGATCACCCGCCACATGTGACCGCACTCGCCGCCTAAAATCCACTTGACGCCCAGGCGTTTGGCCTCGGCATACATTTTGGAGTTCAGCCGCTTCATGGTTTCGTGGGAGGTAAAAAAACCGAAGTTGCCCCCCTCGGATGCATAGGTGCTCCAGGTGATGTCAAAGCCGTATTTTTCTTTCAAAAAGTGAAACAGCATCATATACCCCATGGCGGTGTAGGTACCGGGGTCGGCAAATACATCGCCCGACGGGGTAATGAACAGGATGTCAGCACCTTTTTTATTGAATTGCGGCTCCACCCGCACCCCGGTGACATCCTCGATATCATCCACGAAAAAGTCGAGCATATCCTTAAAGGCATGGGGCTGAATACCCAGATGGTTGCCGGTGCGGTAACAGTTGGCCACCGGAGTTGCAATCCAGTCGATATTCAAACCGATCAGGTTCAACAGCTCGCGACCCATGATGGTAATCTCAGCGGTATCGATCCCGTACGGACAAAAGACCGAACAGCGCCGGCATTCCGAGCATTGGAACAGATAGTACCACCATTCTTTTAAGACATCGAGGGACATCGGCCGGGCGCCGTTGAGCTTGCCCAGAATTTTACCGACCCGGGTAAAATCGTTGCGGTACACCGACCGCAGCAGCTCGGCCCGCAAGACGGGCATGTTCTTGGGATCGCCGGTGCCGATAAAGTAATGGCACTTGTCAGCACAGGCGCCGCATCTCACGCAGATATCCATGAACACCTTAAACGACCGGAATCGTTCGAGGCGCTCCTTGAAGCCCTTGTGGATGATCTCCTGCCAGTTTTCAGGCAGCTGCCAGTCGTCTTCCAGCGGATTCCATGCCCGCGCATTGGGAAGCCCCACATATTCGACGCTTTTGGGATTCGAGGCATAACAATACATCCCCTTGCGAATATTGATCGGGGTTTCCATCCAATCCGTATTCGGTGCGCGGTGATCGATCTGGAGGAGTTGTTCAGGTTTGGGTAATTCTTCTGCCATAGTGTTCTCCTTATTCTTCAGCCGGCTTTTCTTCTTCGGCCTGGTCCCCGGCGGGCTCTTCAGCCGGGTCTTCGGCCGGTGCGGGTTCCGGCATTTTATCAACCGGCAATCCGGCTTCGATCATTTTGTCTCTGAATTCATCTTCGTATTCTTCGTAAGTATGAATCGGAACCGGGTAGTTCCAGGGATTCACGTGCCGTCTGGCCCGGGTATCGGTCGTCAGGTTACGGGTGGGGCTCAGAAAGACGCCGCCCAGGTGCATCAATTTGCTGAAGGGGAAATAGGCCAGCAGCACACTGACAAAAAAGAGGTGGACGTAAAAAACAGTGCCCACCCCTTCGGGAATGGTCGGTTGAAATGTCACCAGCCCCATGGTGAGCGCCTTGGCCGCCGTCACGTCGATTTTGAGAAAATAGCGCATGAGGATGCCGGTCACGGCAATGCCGCAAATCAGTAACAACGGGAAATAATCGGCCGCCAGCGAGATATAGCGGACCTGGCGGATAAAAAGCCGCCTGGAAAACAGGTAACCGGCTGCTGCCAGCAGCACCACACCGGACAAAAACACCCCCGGCAAACCAAACTGAATTCCCGGGTACAATATTTCAACCCTGAAGAAACTGTCGACGTTCTCCACCAGGGTAACAAAAAACGGCACCGGTTCGGTAAAAAACCGCAAATGCCGGACTAAAACGGCCAGGAAGGCGTAATGGAAGGCCAGGGCCCCCACCCACAAAAAGATCTCAAGTTGGTAGGAAATTCGCGCGCCTTCTTTCAACCGCATCCGCGTATTGCGAAATAAGGACCGAAAGGTCAATATCTCCAGTGCCATCCGCAAAATCACCTGCCAGTTGGTCGCGGGGCTGTCCAATTGGGAATGTTTGATCCAGGGAAGCGATTTTTGCTGTCCGCCGGTGGTGGGGATGCGAAAGGGCACCGCCGATCGCGACCAGTCAACGATTTTAAAGACAAAGCCCGCAAAAAAGGTGAGCAGTGCCAGATACGGAATAATGATCCCGAACACAACCTGAAGCCCGATCGCCGTGCCTGCCCAGGCAATTAAAAAAAGCACGATAACAGCGATGAGTGAAAATATGTACCTTGAATTCATTGACCTGCACCTCGCTTGGAGACTTCAGCAGTCCGATATCGAACAGAAGCCTCAAATTAGGGTTCTACCAGTTTTAGCTTAAGTCGTTTAAAGAGATCGAATGGGGATAAGCCCCTAACGCATTCATTTTATATAGGTTCTATCTTCAAGACTCTTTGATCAAACCGGCCCTTTCAAAGGCCTTGAAGGTCCGTTTGCGGGTCTCGTTGGCACTGATTTGATAAACCTTTTCCCGACACTGCATATATATATCAAATGCGATCAGACAAATCTGATCGATGCTGGATTCAAGCTCTATGAATTCAGCCGCCAGGCGGCTGTCTCGAAGCTCTTTTGCAAAATAGTCTCGAAGGACCTTTTTTAAAGATAAAATGAATGCGGTGGCTTGAGAGGGACTAAAGTCCTGGACAGCCCGGATTCGGATGATGGAATCCAGGTGAGAATGGAGGGTGTTGGGATCCGTTGCGTGAATGAGATGTTCGAGGATGCCGTCCAGGCCGGTCATCAGCGCACTGCCAACCGGATTGGCGAATGGATCCGTTTTGCTCTGCAAGAACTTGGCGGTATCGACGGCATAGGTTTGGGCGGCCAGATGAAACCACTGCTTGGCGATGGCAGCTTTGTTTTTTGACAGTACTTTTTCCAAACCCTTTCCCATAAAACCCCTGACGGCCTGCAAGATAATTCGATAGCGCAATTTATCGCAATGTGACGAACAAAAAAGAGTCGGCCGAAGTGCATACGTATAATCGACTTCGATTTTTCTGTCAAGGATAATTGAAATTACATCTTTGCAATATGGCAGTGGTTTCTAACTATCTTGAATAAATGGTTTTTTTAAATTTAAAAAATCCCAAATCCCAAGCACCAAATTAGAAATAAATCTCAAATTAGAATAATCAATGACCAAAACAATCCCCACTTTCAAATAGCATCCCTTCGCAAGCCACGGTTTGAAATGGTTCGTGTCATGGGTTGAAATAAGAATATGCTGTTTGGAATTTGGTGCTTGGAAATTGGGATTTATTTGGGATTTGTTGTTTGGTGCTTGGAATTTAGTGTTATTAGAAAGAAAGCCATATAGAATCAGACAGTTACTTAGAAATGGCGTTTAGCCTGAACTATTCCAAGCAGTAGGGCCTGGTCATCATCGGCGGGATGACCGTCGGCAAACTGTACGACATTCGCCATGATCGCCGCGATAACGGCCTGGGGATCAGGGGTGCTGTCGGCGGCAAGCGTTTGAAGCAGCCGCTCCTCTCCGTAGGTTCGACCTTCCCGATTGAAGCGTTCGGTGAGCCCGTCGGTGTACACGAGAAACCGATCACCCGGCTGCAGTTTGACCTCGGTTACCGGAATCTCGATTTCATAGGGTTCGATGCCCAGGGGATAAACACCCGGGCAGGAGATTTCAGCGGCCGTTTGGTCGGAATTTCGATAAATCATCGGCAGCGGGTGGCCGGCCCGGGCGATCTGCATGGTTTGCAGGTTGGCATCGTAATAAATATAAAGCGCCGTCATGAAGCTGGGATCCGCCACCTTGCAAAGGTGTTCGTTGAGGTAGTGCAGGACAGATGCGGGATCATCGGCCGATCCGGGATAGGAGCGGAAAAGGGCGCAGGTCATGGCCATCAGGACGGCTGCCGGGGCGCTGTGGCCCTCGGCATCGGCCATCAGAAAGCCATAACGGTTATCGGATAATTCAATAATGTCATAATAGTCCCCGCCGGCGTAACGGCTGGTTTCATAGTGCACGCCCAGTTTGAATCCTTCGATTTCCGGCAGCTGTTTCGGCAAGAGCTTGCGTTGGACCTCGGAGACGATTTCCAGTTCATGTTCGAGTTGATCTTTCTGGCTTTCCACCTCACGGTTCAGGCGGTGGATGGTCAGGTGGGTGTTTACCCGGGCAATCACCTCATCTGGCTGAAACGGCTTGGTGATATAATCAACGGCGCCCAGCTGAAGCCCTTTGACCTTGTCTTCGGTGTCTCCCAGCGCGGAAAGAAAAATAACCGGAATATCAAACGTGGTCGGGTTGGATTTCAGCTGTCGGCAAACCTCGTAACCGTCAATGTCCGGCATCATAATATCCAGCAAAATCAGATCGGGCAACGCTTTGCCAGCAATGGAAAGGGCCATCTCGCCGTTTTTAGCGATCAGCAGTTTGCAGCCGACGCCTTCCAGGGTCTGAAACAGCACCTGAAGATTTGTCGGGTTGTCGTCTACCAGTAATATGGATTCGGTAGCGGAAGTATTATTTTCCATTGGTTTTAAGAAAGGGCTTCGATGCCTGATTCAACGGATTCGGTAATGGGAATCAACGATTGGAAACCGCTAACCTCAAAAATTTCTTTCACAAATTCATTCAGGGCGCACAGAACGATTTTACCATCCCGTCGTCGCATTTCTTTGGCGGCACTCAACAGCACCCGGAGACCGGCGCTGCTGAGATATTCTAATTCACCCAGGTTGAATAACAGCCGGTTCGTGTCCCCCCCAAGCGCTTCTTTAACGACTTGTTCTGCTTCCAGAGAAGAATCTGCGTCCAGACGTCCCTTAATAGCGATGGAGACGATCCCGTTTTCCTCTTTTTGACTAATTTCCATTTTAGGGTCCCTCTGCTTGGTGGATTTATTCGCTTCCGCTCATTTCTGCACCTGCGGTTCTAGCGGTTTAAAATATTATTAGTAAATCATTTCCTAAGGTAAATCAATACAGTATTTTTACTTCGGGATAACTTTTCCGGGTGGGGAAATCGTAAGGTTTGACCCCTGCCTTTAATTTTCCCATTGACATTCCGCTCAATCCCATATTAATGGTTCGTATACAAATCATTAAAGTGGTTCTTCCTTAATGTTATAAACCAAACTGCCACAAGTAACGGGTTTAGTGTCTCGAGCCCGATGGACTGCTGGAATACTGGAATAATGGGATCCGGAAAGCAACAGACTTGGATAGATAAGAGCATTGCGATTGGCAATAATTTTATATAATGGCTTTCAGCCTTCAATTACCCAATTTTCCATCATTCCATGATGGCGGTTTGCACGCGCACGTTTCATCGGCTTAACTTTGACTAAAAGATATAAATTCAGATCCATACAGAATCTTCGTATACCAACAAAATCCAGATCCATCTCAGAACACGGAGGACAACATGGACCAGTGGCATAAAACATCCTGTGTGATGTGCGCCCAGAACTGCGGACTCGAAGTCCGGGTGCAAGACAATAAAATGGTCAAAGTGCGACCGGACAAGGATAATCCGCGCAGCCAGGGGTATGTCTGCCGCAAGGGCTTGAAGGTTGCCCACCATCAACACCATGCCCAGCGCCTGACCCATCCTTTAAAACGGGTTGGAGACAACTTCGAGCAAATTTCCTGGGACCGGGCCATTTCTGAAATTGCCGCCGGGCTTTCTACCATCGTTAAGACCCACGGCCCCAAATCCTTTGCCTATATGGGCGGTGGCGGTCAGGGCTGTCATTTCGAGGCGGCCTTTGGCGTCCGGTTGTTGCGGGGCATGGGCTCTCACTACCATTATAACGCCCTGGGGCAGGAACTCACCGGACACTTCTGGGCCTGGGGGCGGGCCACCGGACGCCAGTATCTTTTTGGCGGGCCCGATCATCACAACACGGATGTTCTGCTGGCCTGGGGTTGGAACGGCATGATGAGCCACCAGATGCCTCAGGCAAGGCGTGTGTTAACCGCAATTGCCAGGGATCCGGATAAATATCTGGTGGTGATCGATCCCCGGCTTTCGGAAACCGCCAAGATCGCCGACATTCACCTGCCCGTCCGTCCCGGCACCGACGCCCTGCTATCCCGGGCCATGATAGCCATTATCCTGGAGCAAGGCTGGCAAAACACGGATTACATCGCACAGCATGTCAGTGGCCTGGAGGATATTCGCCCCTGGTTTGAGGGATTTGACGCCCGGGCGGCCCTAAACGTCTGTGAGCTTGATTATGGAAAGGTCAGGGATGTCTGCCATCTGGTGGCCACGCGCAAATCCTCCATGCATCCGGATCTGGGCGTTTTCATGAGTCGCCACAGTACCGCCACCTCCTGTCTGGGAATTATGCTGCTGGCCATTTGCGGCCGCATCGGGGTATCCGGCGGCAATGTCATCCCGGGACATCTCATGCCCATTGGGTCCCATTCCGATGAACGCAAGGCGCACACCTGGCGCACCGTGGCAACCGATTTTCCGGCCATCATGGGGGTATTTCCCCCGAATGTGATGCCGGAAGAGATTGTAAACGATCATCCCGAACGCTTGCGGGCGGTACTTTGCAGCAGTTCCAACCCGTTGCGCTCCTACGCGGACACCACTGCCTATGAAAAGGCCTTCTCCCAATTGGAATTGCTGGTAACCTGCGAGCTGGCCATGACCGAAACCGCCCGCCTGTCTCATTACGTCCTGCCGGCCCGCTCGGGCTATGAATCCTGGGACGGAACCTTTTTCGCCTGGACCTATCCCGAGGTATACTTCCAATTACGGCAGCCCATTATCAAGCCCGAAGGCGACCAACTGGAAGTCAGTCAGATCATGGTTCGGTTGGCAGATGCCCTCGGGCTTGTGCCGGAGATTCCGGATGAGCTTTACGCGGCCGCCAAAAAGAACCGGCTGGAGTTCGGCATGGCGCTGATGAACTATATGCAGGCGAATCCGGCAGCGATGAAGACCATCCCCTTTATCCTGGCCAAGACCCTGGGCCAGGAAATGGGTTCGGCCAATCAGGCCGCCCTGTGGGGATTGCTGAATACCCTGCCCGAAAATTCCCAGAAGAATGCGGCCCGGGCGGGCTTTTCGCCGGGGCTGATGCTGGGCGAAGAAATTTTTCAAGCCCTGCTCGATCATCCGGAGGGGATCTGGATCGGCCGTTGTGACATCGAAAAAAATCTGGGCAATCTGCGCACGCCGGATGGACGGATTAACATCGCATATCCGGAAATGGCCGACTGGATTCAAAGCATCGACGCCGAGTCGGAAGCGGCCGCCCTTGATGAAAACCAGGAATGGCCGTTTATCTTGATTGCCGGCCGCCGCACGGACATGAATGCCAATACCCTGATGCGGGATCCGTCCTGGAACAAGGATCGGCGGGCCTGCACCCTGTCAATGCACCCTGAAGATGCCGCCGCCCTGGGTATCCAGGACGGGCAGATCGTAAACATCACGACCGCGGCCGGCAGCGAGCAGATTGAATTGGAAGTCACCGACACGGTCAGGCCGGGTCAGGTCATGCTTCCCCACGGCTTCGGCCTGGAGTATGAAGGTGAGGTTTACGGTGCCAATGTCAACCGGCTGACCCAAAACACCCACCGCGACCAGCTGGCAGGAACTCCCCTGCATCGCTTTGTGCCTTGCCGGGTGGAACCTGTCTGACGCATTGCGAATTTTCGTTCGCAAAAATCGCCATCGAGTTGTTGACTAAAATTTAATTATCTATAAAATACGGCCATATTTCTTGGCAGTTTTTTATTATTTTTATGGTTGTGGCCGGGAACACTCAACTGTGGGAGCGGCTTCCAGCCGCGATTAGCCCCTTTATGTCTTGCATCCAATCGCGGCTGGAAGCCGCTCCCACCAGGCAATTCAGACAGACCCTTTTTACTGATGAATTATTCTATCAAAACACCTACGGCATAAACAGAAAGGAGATGATTATGGTCGATGAACAAAAATCACCCTTCGACAGCCATGTCTTTGTATGCACCAATGACCGCGGCGGTCGCGCCAAGTCCTGCGCGGACGGCAACAGCCAGCAAACCAGGGCACGGCTAAAAGCGGAAATTAACAAACGGGACTTGAAGGGTCGCGTGAGGGTATCCCAATGCGGCTGCATGGGACTGTGCGACAAGGGACCCAACGTGATGATCTACCCCCAGAAATCCTGGTTTCCGGCTGCCACCAGCGAGGATGCCAAGGATATCATTGACAGACTGGAAACCATGCTTGGGTAATGGAAGGAGAAGACTATGTATTTTGATAAACCCGGAAAAGACAATACCGATCAAACCCTGCAACAGGCTGCGGCAAGGGCCGATGAACTGGGGCTGGATGAAGTAGTGGTGGCCACGACCACCGGCAGGACCGCCTACAGGGCAATGGAAGTATTCGAGGGCAAGCGGGTGACCGCGGTTACCTACCATTGCGGTTTCAAGGAACCCTTTCAAAACCGTATGGCCGATGATGTCAGACGGGATATCGAAAGCAAGGGCGTCCGGGTTATCCAATGCAGTCATGCCCTCTCCGGTCTGGAGCGCTCGGTGGCCAAAAAACACGCCGGCGTTTATCCCGTGCTGCTGATCGCCGATACACTGCGGCTGTTGGGCCAGGGCACCAAGGTGGCCGTGGAAGTTGATGGCGGCGGATGCCGGCGCCCTGACCGGAAATGACATTATTTCCATCGGAGGGTCCGGCGGCGGAGCCGATGCCGCCCTGGTTTTAAAGCCGGCGCACCAGAACAATTTTTTCGATTTGAGGATTAGAGAAATTATCTGCAAGCCGCGAAGCTTCTAACGCCCGCATGGCTTTGCTGGTATATCCTTTGTCATGGAATTTTAACAAAGACGCTGGCACATTCAGCTGGAGTGCTGGAATATTGGGATGTTCATTCGGATTGAGTCCATTTAATACAAAAGGTAGCGGCTGTTCCTATTTTAACCCATTATTCCACCATTCCAACATTCCATTATTCCAAAGATTCCCAAAGAAGTATCATTTGTTAGGCTTACAACTGCGCTAATTATTGCCAAAAAATATCAATTCTAACATCGCCTTATCATTGTAATTTATGCTGAATGTGGCCAAATGACGGCCATTTGGGATTTGCAAATATACCGGTTTAGAGGTTATAATACAGGTTATACAAGAAGTCGTAACTCTGAACTTTTAAACCCTGAACCTTTGAACCCGAATAATGTTCTTTATTGTCGGCATATCCCCAAAGACGAAGATTCTGGACGAACAGCCCAGGCGTTGTCCGGTTTGCGGCCTGCACCAGGCC
>WOR8_10004321_pt1 | contig 21334 bp, 19 predicted proteins | sample DeeMarSeWOR38_10_FD_19890 | JGI IMG/M metagenome (IMG submission 19890) | reverse complement strand
TTGGATCCTATAGATGGAACACGTAATGCGTATAGGGGAATACCCTTTTATTCTGTATCTATAGGTGTTGGAAAATCCATGGTGAGTGATATTGAGTATGGAATTGTAAAAAACATCCCATCTGGTGATATTTTTACTGCTGAAAAGAAATGTGGTGCTTTTCTAAATGGAAATAGAATCGGTACACCTGAAATACCAGATAAAGAGCCTCTTTGTTCTCTTGCTCTTGGTAAAAATTTTGATAAGGTAACAATTTCACTTGCAAAAAAAGAAAAGGTACGTTCTTTAGGATCAGCTTCTCTTGAGATGTGTATGGTTGCTATAGGTGCACTGGATTCTTATGTTGTTGGAAAGGAATATCTACGTGTTGTTGATATCGCCGCCTCAACTCTTATTTTAAGGGAGGCTGGAGGTATTGTTACAAACATACTCGGTGATGAACTTGACATGCCTTTTAATTTAGATGAAAGAACTAGTGTTGTTGCTGCGTGCAATGAGGAAGTGATTAAAAAAATTATATCTTAGGGAGTCTGGAAAAAGCGGAATCGGATGGGAACTTGCCCCCTTTTAGACTAATCCAGACCTCCCCAAAAAGTATATGGAATTTTTATTTAAAAATGCTATTGTTACTAGAATTCCTTTAATGTTTTTTGGAAATCATCAGGTAAAACGATATTTCTTTCTACCTCTTTCCATTCAAGATCATAATCACTTAACAATTTTTTTACCATATCTGGAATTTTTGGTGCACAAAGAATTCCGCGTACATTTGCAGTATCCACATCTTTTTTTATATCGCTTACATACATTCGTAATTGATGGACTGCACTTATATTTGCTAAACTTCTTTTTACTTCAATTACAACAGGTGTATGATTTTGATCATAACCGAATAGATCTATCATTCCAGATTTTACATGTTTTTCTCGTTTGCTTATTCGTAAACCTTCCTCAATTACATCTGGTTTGCTTATTATTTCATTTACAACATCTGTTTCCATACCGGATATTACTAATTTTGCTTTATCATAAAGTGAAGACGTTGCTACAAGTTTAACTGTTCTGAAATTTATTTTCATCTTTTCAGGTGGACGTGTATGGCGGGACCTGAGAATTAACAAATTATCTTTAACAACAAAATCAGTTTTACTACCTGATGGTTGCCAATTTACAGGCTCACGCATTATTGGTTGATGAACAAGTACTGCTCCATCCTGTTTTATCATTATAATTCTTTCACCCCAATCAAGAAACGAACGAGCCCTTCCATGATAATCAATCATGCAATCTCCAATAATTAAAAGAAAAGTTTTATCAGCCTTTGATTTGTGATATTTTTCAATGAAATCTAATGCATCAACAGGTTTTGCATTTAGAATACTGTAAGTCAAGGCTTGTCCTCCCATTTAACCTGTAATATTTATTGATAATTCATTTTTTTGGTTATTTATGCATAAACGTTTTAAATATTTGAGATTTATTTCATGTGAAATGTCAATTGCAAATGATATTACAAAAATGAGCAGATCAAAACCTTTGCATTTCTCACTACTTGATCCTGATAAACAAAAACCAAGGATTGCAGGGGATATTGCTAGTATAGCTGAAAAAGCAGGTAGTAGTGCTATTATGGTAGGGGGTTCAACTCTTGTTTCTCAGAAGCAGGTGGATGAAACAGTTAAAGCTATCAAGAAAAATTCAAATCTGCCGGTTATTTTATTTCCCTCAGGTGCAAAATTTTTAAGTAAATATGCTGACGCGGTTTTTTTCATGAGTCTATTAAATTCTAGAAATTTAGATTTTGTGATTAGAGAACATGTAAAAGGTGCATTTTTTGTGAAAAAATCGGGTATTGAACCAATACCGATGGGTTATGTTATTGTGGAACCTGGAATGACTGCTGGAAGAGTTGGAGAGGTAGATTTAATTAAAAAAGACGACGTCGAAAATGCTGTAGGTTATGCACTTGCCTCTCAATATCTTGGAATGGACTTTTTTTATCTAGAAGCAGGATCAGGCTCGCCTGAACCAGTATCTAATAAAATGATTTCTGCAGTTAAAGAAAGTATTAATATTCCTCTTATTGTAGGTGGAGGAATAAGAGATGCTGATACTGCTTATGAAAAAGCTAAAGCTGGTGCAGATGTAGTTGTTACAGGTACAAAACTTGAAGAAGAAAAGAATTTAAAAAAGGGTCTGATTGATATTATTAACTCAATAAGGAAATAGAAATTTATGAAAGTTTTAATTAGCATTGGTGGTGCTTCAGGTAGTATATATGGAATAAGACTAATTGAGGAATTACTAAATTCTAATATTGAAGTTCATCTGATTGTCTCAGATGGAGCAAAAAAAATAATTGAGCATGAAACTAATTATACTTATAACGATTTGAAAAATAAAGCTAATTTTTGTTATGAAAATTCAGATATGTTTGCAGGACCAGCAAGCGGTTCTTTTAATCTTGATGCAATGGTTGTTGTTCCTTGCAGTATGAAAACGCTTTCTGCAATTGCAAATGGATATGGAGATACTCTTACATCTAGGGCGGCATGCTGTTTTTTAAAAGAAGAAAGAAAGATAATTCTAGTAATTCGTGAAACTCCTTTGGATCTTCCAGGTATTAAAAATCTTCTTTCAGCAAAACAAGCAGGGGCAACAATTCTTCCTGCAATGCCTGGTTTTTATCATAAACCAAATAGAATTGAAGATATTGTAGCTTTTATTGTTGGAAAAATCCTTGATCAATTAAATATTGAGCATTCTCTTTATAAACGATGGAAATAATCACTTTTAAATATTTATTATAAAAAATTAAATACCATTAACCTGATATTTGTATTAATTTGAGGGAGTAAATAATATGTTAAAGAAGATAATTGTGATTTTTGCTTGTTTTTTAATCGTTGGAACATTATCTACTGCAATAGGCAATGTTAATAATTATAGTTCTAAACCAATTGATAATATTGGAGCGGCCGAAGTAATTGATCAACAACAAACTATAGATTGTGGACAGGGGTGCCCTTTTTTCAGTTATCTTTGGCTTGCACAAGGCTTTACACCCACTCTAGAAACAATAACAAAGGTTGAATTGAAACTATTTAAGATTGGTGATATTAATAGTGATATATTACTGTCGATTAGATCCTCTTTAACAGGTAGTGATCTTACAAGTGTTTCTGTATCTGGAAATCAGGTAGCTGGATACGGCAAATGGATTTTGTTTGATTTTAATGATATAAGTATCAATCCAAATCAGATGTATTATATTGTTTGCAGAACATCTGGTGGTTCAATGGTAAACTATTATTGCTGTCTTTTTCAAATAAATAATCCTTATTCTGGTGGTGAGGTTTGGGGTTCTTTGAATTCTGGGACAACCTGGGAGATAATTGAATATCCAGGATACCCTGACCCAGATGGTTGTTTCATACAATATGGTTTGGATGAGTCTCCAAGTGCTCCAGATATTGACGGCCCAACCCAAGGTATGGAAGGTGAGGAATATACCTATAAATTCTTGTCAACAGATCCTGAGGATCATGATGTATTTTACAGTGTTTCTTGGGGAGACGGTACAAACTCTGGTTGGCAAGGACCTTTTAATTCAGGTGAAGAAGTGTACCTTTCTCATATTTGGTCTTCAAAAGGTGAATATACAATTCTTGCACAAGCAAAAGACGTTTATGATGTTGTAAGTGAGTGGGGTGAATTTGAACTCGAGATTCCTAGATTTAAAACAAATTCTAATTATTTTATTGCAAAATTTATTGAACAGTTTCCATTATTTTTCCGTTTTTTTTATGATTAACACCCCTATAAATCATTTATAAGACAATAAGTTTATATAATATGAATGATAAATATTAACATGCCTAGAAAAAATTGATGAAGATATGGGGTATCTTTTGTCAATTTTTGGGGGAGGTGGGTTGGAGGTATTTGGTATCTACCAACTACCTCTGCATCTAGGCTTTTTTTTGCTTTTATGAAAAATTTAAATATTCTATTTATAATGTAATTATTGAGGGAGGTAAAAAAGCATGGTTAAAAAGAAGGATTTGTTGAATAAAATTCCAGTATTTGTAATATTTTTTCTATTAATCATAATAAGTGTTTTTTCAACTTCGGGTTACAATCTTTTTACTGAAAATAATTATTTAAAAAATTTAGAACAAACAATCGAGCAAGAAAAATATGTTTATGGATATAATGTATATCCTGGCCCCGAGGGAATTGTTAAATTTAAGTTAGATGAACCATGGACAATTGAGGATATAATATTATTATTTTGTCCTGTTATTCGTTGCGGTACCTTTACAAATTATGGAACATGGCTTGTCTATGATATTGAAGGAATTTTATGGGAAATATATTTATGTGATTCACCCGTAATTGAAAGTATAGGTGGTGGAGATGTCATTATATATGATTTATCTTATAATTCGGTAAATAATAAAATATTTGGGATTTCAGATTACGCTCTCTATGAAATAGATAGAAAAACTGGAAATCAGACCTATATTTGCTCTTTTGAAAATTATTATATTTGCGGTATTGCATTTGATGAAGAAGGAACATTATATGCATGGGATATTTTATATGATAATCTTTGTACGATAGATACTGAAACAGGTGAGATTACTATAATTGGACACCTTGGTATTTCCATTAATTATGCCATAAGTGGAGATTTTGATTATGATACCGATACACTCTATTTAGCTGTGTATATTTCTTCTTTGCAGTTATACAAATGTAATAAAGAAACCGGAGAATGTGAGCTTGTTGGTAATATTGGAGGAGGTGATATTGAGCTCATTGGCTTTTCTATCCCACTTCATTATGACTTATGTCAACCATATACAACAATTTCATTAGATCCACCAGAGCCTGACGGTGAAGGTAGTTGGTATGTAAGCGATGTTAAAGTTACTCTTAATGCAACAGATGAATTAACAGGAGTTAGAGAAATACATTATAGAACTGTTGAAGGTGAATGGAAGGTTCAAGATGGGGACTACCTTGAATTAACTTTGGATTATGATTGTCTTGATGATGGTTTAATTAAGTATTATGCTGTTGATAATGCAGGAATTAGGGAAGAGACTAAAAAAGTAGAAATTGATATCGACCAACAACCTCCAGAAATCAAGTATAATGTTACTTTAGTTATTGAGGGCTTAATTTCTAAAATATATATAGTTACGATTTCAACACTCTATTATGATAATTGTAGTGGAATAGGTCGAATAGAATTCTATTTTAATGATGAACTACAAGAAACTGTTGAAGGACCGGGACCAGAATATGTCTGGACACTTAGATATAAAGGTGGTATTCCAAAAGCTACCTTTAAAATTAGAGTATATGATGGAGCAGGACATTATGCTGATGCAGTAATAAATAGCTCAGATATTCATACTCGCTCAAGAATTAATCATTTCGGTCAATTTTCTAACAATGTACTTCTCAGATGGTTTTTTTATAGATTTGCATTAATTGATAGATTGTTTAATCTAATAAAATACAATTATTAATACTACTTTTTATAGAAAACCTATTCTTTTTAGTTCAAAGTAGCAATTTGCACAAGCCTCAGCATCAGTAAGAGCATCATGAGCGTTATCAAGTTTTTTTCCAAATAATAAGAAATAAAGTTCAGATAATGAAGGGCACTGTCTGCTACCATTTGCTCTAAAACTTTTACAATAATCAAGTACTTGTTTTGATGTCATTGTACAGAATTGTGAATAACCTTTTAAAAAATCTGGAATATTTTTTCTTAAAAGTTCTCCTCTAACAACTCCATAATCATAAGCAATATTATGTCCAATCAACAGCTCTGCATAATTTAGATCTCCTAAGAACCGATGAAGTGCATAGTCAAGTTCAACTCCCTCTTCCAGAGCTCTTTTTTTTGTAATTCCATGAATTTTTATCACTCTTTTTGGGATATCATATCCTTCTGGTTTTATAATATAGCTATTTTTAGATTTTATTTCATTATTTTCATCAATAAGTAACCATGCAATTTGAAGCATGCGAGGCCATTTCTGGTAAGCAGATAATGGACCAGACGGTAATCCAGTTGTTTCTGTGTCAAAAAAGAGATACATCTACTATACACTGCCCCCTTATCTTTTTTAGATATACAAATTATATTTTTTATAATTTTTCATAATATTAATTTTACATATATTACATTTTTAATAGAAAAATTTATATCTTAAATATTCTCTTTATGAACTGGGAGGTTTTAAAGTATGCATAAAAAGAGTATTTATTTTAATAAAACTCAAGCAGTATATACTACGTTATTTCTATGGCTATTTGAACAATTTCCAATATTAGAAAAAATAATTAGAATAATTGGAGTGGATATATTATGAGAAAGTTATTAACAATTTCAATTATTTTATTATTTTTAATTTCATGTTTTTTACCAAGTTTTAATGCTGATATTTGTAAAATAAATGAAAAAAATCAATTGTACACTGAACATGATCCAATTTATATTGATGGAAACTATGAGTTCACCAGTGAAAATGGTGTAACAGGTGGTACGGGCTGGATTGATGATCCATATATTATTGAGGGTTGGGAGATTAATGCATCAACTGATCATGGTATAACCATTGAAGATACAAATAAATGTTTTGAAATTAGAAATTGCTACATTCATAGTGGTGGTTCAAGTAAGGATGGTATAGTATTTTATCATGTTATAAATGGTATAATTAATAATTCAATTATTTCCAATAATAGATATGGAATATTCTTTAGGCAATATGACTATTATGAAGGTGAAGACAGTTCATATAATAAAATTATGAACAATACAATTACAAACAATAAAAGAGATGGTATTAATTTTGAACATACAGTAATGAATCATCATAGCTACAACAAAATTTTCCTTAATGAAATCTCATATAATTATCAAGGAATTTACTTAATTATGTCAGCCTACAATGAAATCTATCTAAATAATTTTTTATCAAATACTGAATGGGCTGTAAATTTAACAATGTGTATGGGTGGAGGACAAAACAATAAGGTTTATCATAATAATTTCTTCGGAAACAATGATGAAAATGGACAGGCTTGTGCATGGTGGACATTAGGTAATGATTGGGATGATGGCTATCCTTCTGGCGGTAATTTCTGGAGTGATTATGACGGAAAAGATAATGATGGTGATGGAATTGGTGATACACCTTATGAAATACTTGTTTATGGTTATTATGAAAAGGATTATGATTATTATCCATTGATTGAACCTTTAGGGGGAAATTTGCCTCCAATTTCTGATTTTTATTGGATCCCTTCTCTACCAGATCCTGAAGAGACCATTCTTTTCAATGCTAGTGACAGCTACGATTATGATGGATATATAACACTCTATCAGTGGGATTGGGACGGTGACGGAATATTTGATGAAAACAGCTCTTCTCCTTTTGCTAATTATTCATTTGAAGAGATTGGTTATCATCCTGTCACTCTTTGTGTAAACGACAATGAATCTAATTCTGGTTCAATAACAAAAAAAGTTAGAGTTGGAAATTACCAACCTGTAGCAGTAGATGATTATTATGAAGTCTATGATAATTCTGAATTTAATTTTTTTCATGTATTAGATAATGATTATGATTTAGATGGCGATGATTTAACTATTGAGTCGGTCACAGACCCATTGAATGGAACTGTTAAAAATAAGGGCACATATATAATATATACTCCAGATCCAGATTTTTGTGGTGAAGACGAATTTTCTTATACAATAAACGATAGTCATGGTGGAAATTCTTCAGCAATGGTCTATATCAATGTTATCCATGGTACTAAACCTCCTTTTAGACCAGATCCACCAATAGGACCTACTAAAGGAAGAACTGGAGTCATTTATACATATACAGCAGTCACAACTGATTTTGATGGGGATGATATATCCTATTTATTTGATTGGGGTGATGGAACCACAAGTGGTTGGACAGATTTTTATCCATCTGGAACGACTGTAAATGCATCTCATGCCTGGGAGAAAGGAACCTATTTAATCAAAGTCAAAGCTAAAGATGAATATGGACTGGAGAGTGAATGGTCAGATCCTCTAGAGGTACCAATAATAAGAAACAGAACAGCATTTTATTTGATTTTTAGATTTATTAACAATTGCCCAATTTTTAAAAAATTACTTGTCTTATTTTCATAATTATAATTTCTAATATTTTTCTTACTAAATATTTATATAAACATATTTTATTATTATTAAATGATTTAACATACGGGAGGTCGAATTTATTTACAATAAGAAAAAAATATCCTTAACGCTAGTTATAGCTTGTTTTTTATTACTAACAACGTTTATTCCAGCAATTACTGCTGAAGATAAAAAATCAGTAGATTCAAAAGTAATTTTAACTCTTGAATTTGATGAAGATGATTTTGAATTTGAAAAATTCAATGGGTATGATATTATCAGATATCCAGATGGAGGACTTACAACAGAGATTGGAAAGCCATTGCTTCCTTTAAAAAATATTTTAGTGGCAGTTCCAAATGAAATAGTTGCAACTAATGTTAAAATCCTTGAAATAGAACAGGTAACTATTCCTTCTACTTTTGATATTATGCCTGCTCAACCTCCACAAAAAGTAGGAGTAAAAGTAGATATTCCCTTTGTTAAGAATAATATTCATATTAAGTCCTATCCAAATAAAATTGTAGAATTAAATGGAATGACTGATTTAGCAGGTCAAGGGATCGCAATTTTGACAATTTATCCATTTCAATATAATATTGATTTAAAGACTTTGAAACTTGTTAAACATATAAAATTACAAATTGAAGGTGAATTTGGTTATAATTATGGAGATTATTTACCAAATCATTTAACGGAATTTGACGAACAATTGTATAAAGAAAAACTTGAGGAAATGGTTGTAAATCCAGAAGATATAAAACTTACAAAAAATCAAGATGTTCAACCTATTGATTTAGATCCCGGTGAATATGATTATATAATTATTACAAAAAATGACTGGGCATCTGCATTTCAAATTCTTGCTGATTGGAAAACCCAAAAAGGAGTTCCTGCAAATATTGTTACAACTGAAATGATATATGCTAACTACAGTGGTTCAACAAATCAGGAAAAAATAAGGGAATTTATCATTGATGCCCATAGTTCGTGGGGTTCAAATTTCTTTCTTCTTGGTGGTGATACAGATACCATTCCATATGAAACAGTAACTTATGAAGGAGATGACATTCCAACAGATACTTATTACTCAGATTATGATGATGATTGGATTTGTGAAGTAAATGTTGGAAGGGCATCTGTAACAGGCACAGGAACTGGTGCTGGAAAAATTGGTAATTTTATTTCTAAAACTCTAAATTATGAAAAAGACCCGCCAATTAACTATGTTAAAAATGTATCCTTATTTGGTTTTGATCTTGACTGGACCACTGATGGTGAGGATTGTAAAATTGATATTGATGATTTGTACATTCCATCCAATTGGACTGTAACAAAAGTTTATGATAGCCATAGTGGAAATCATGAAGATAATGTTGATGCGGTAGTAAACTCTGGACAAAATCTGTTGAATCATATTGACCATAGTGGGCAATATTACATGGGAACAGGTTATACTAATCATGACTGGGGCCTTGAAACATCAGAAGTTGATGATTTTTCAAATGGCGATAAACAAGGTACGTGGTATTCAATTGGTTGTTGGGCAGCAGCATATGAATATGATAATTGTATAGCTGAGCATTTTGTCAGAGATAATGATGGTGGCGGAATAGGTTTTGTTGGAAATACTAGATATGGTTGGTACTATGTTGGTGGAGATGATTTAGCATCACTTCGATATGATAGATATTTCTTCAGATCGTTTTTTATTCAGAAACATTACAAACTTGGAGATTTATTTTCTGACCATAAAACAGATGCTTACTTTAGTTGGTCTCAGAGTGATTTGAATAAATATATTTTCAGCGAATTAATATTATTGGGTGATCCAGAGTTACCTATATGGATGGAAACCCCATCGAATTTTGATGTTACTCATGACACCGAAATATACATTGGTTCTTCCTCTTTTTCAGTTCATGTTGAGGATTATGAGGGAACAAATATTGGAAATGCATATGTTTGTCTTTGGAAGGATGATGAAGTGTACTTAAGAAATTATACTGATAGTAGCGGAGATATTACATTTAATACCTCAACTTCAACAGAAGGAAATATGTCAGTTACTGTTACAAAAAAAGATTATGTTCCATATGAAGATAATGTAAACGTAATCTCTAATCAACCTCCAAATGTTCCAAGTGATCCAAACCCAGTAGATGGAGAGACCGATGTTAATTTAGATGCTGATATTTCCTGGACATGTAGTGATCCTGAAGAGGATCCGTTAACTTATGATGTTTATTTTGGAACAATTAGTCATCCACCGCTTGTTTCTTCTAATCAAACAGCGAATTTTTATGATCCAGGTGCTTTGGAATATGATACAACATACTATTGGATGATCATTGCATGGGATGATTTTGGTTCTAGCACTGAGGGTCCAATTTGGAGTTTTTCAACTGGTTCAAACAATCCCCCGTATGTCCCATATGGTGAGCGTCCTCATAATGGCTCTACAAATGTTCCTATTAATGCTAATTTAAGCTGGTCTTGTGGCGATCCTGATGGAGACAGTGTTAGTTTTGATGTATACTTTGGTACGACCAATCCTCCCCCTCAGGTTGCAAGTAATGTAAGCTATTACGATCCAGGGACTCTTGAATTTGATACCAGATATTATTGGAAGGTTGTTGCTTGGGATGAGCATGGTGCATCAACGTCAGGCCCAATATGGTGGTTTGAGACTGAAGCCAATGGTCAACATCCACCGAATACCCCAGAAATTGATGGTCCTCCAAGTGGAAAAGCAGGAGTTGAGTATTGCATAACCGTCAATTCTACAGAAATAGATGGAGATGATGTATTATACCTGGTTGACTGGGGTGACGGAACAACAAGTGGATGGATTGGACCTTTCACGCAAGGGGAATCTGAGGAGGTTTGTCATACCTATAATTCTCCAGGTTATTTTAATATCCGTGCAAAGGCAAAGGATATAAATGGTCTTGAGAGCGAATGGTCAGAACCATTCTCAGTAAACATTCCAAGAAACAGAGCATACATATTCAGATTAAACATACTCAATGTGATATTTGTACGATTTCCAATAATATATCGGTTTTTTAGTATCATAAAATAAAAAAACCTTGGATAATAATTTACTAAACAGATATGAAATGCTATATTTTAAATAGTTTTTTTATATTATTGTTATATTTATATTTGTGAGGCAAAAGAATTGAAGAACCTATTATCATTAGCTGTTATTAGCATTCTTTTTATTGGTATGCCAATGACAACAGCAATATCTCAAATATCTATATATAACTCAAAATCTGCAGAAAATATATTATTCAATAATATAACAGCAGATAAAATGGATACACCACCAAATTGGGCAAATGGTAATTTTACAGGTGTTTGGGGATTAGATATTTGGGGACAACATGAAATTCCTCTAGGATGGATGTTTGGTTATTACAAGTTGAGTATTGATATAGGCTACTTTGCTGCAGGATTCAACATTTTTGGAGATCCAGATATATCATGGTTTATTCAAGGTTACATTTTTGGAATATTTATGTTTGGTCATATGGGTGAAAACGAGTACACAAATGAAACATATTTTGTGGGAATTGGAAAGTGTAACAAAACCGATTATCATTGGAGGATAATTGGAGAAGAAGGACCTGTCTTCTATATGGAAGGCGAGTATACAATATTTGTTTAAATTTTTTAAATAATTGGAAAAAAGATAAGTATACAATTTTCCTTAATTTTTTTGTGACACAAATTTATATTGGGACTTCAGGATGGTCATATGAATGGAATCTTGGTAAATCGCTAGACTGGTATATTTCTAATTCGGAATTAAATTCAATTGAACTAAACATGAGTTACTATAGATTCCCATATCCAAATATGGTTAAAGTATGGGCAAAAAAAGGATCAAACCTTGTATGGATAATAAAAGCCCATCGATTAATAACCCATTTAAAGAAACTAAACAAAGAAACCTACTCAATTTTTGAAAGATTTAAAAAAATCTTTTTACCTTTTGAAGAAAGCATCCACTATTATCTACTTCAATTTCCTTCAAGATTTACAGATCTAGATAAAGTCGAAAAATTCATTGACAATTGCGGTAATGAAAAATTAGCTGTTGAGTTTCGTAATACTTCTATGTTTACTAATGAAATAATAAGTTGGGCAAATAAACAAGGAATTTTACTTGTGAGTATTGATGCACCAAAACTTCCTACAAAGATTATGAGCAATGATATAATTTATGAAAGAATTCATGGTAGAACTGATTGGTACTCACATAATTATAAAGATGAAGAGCTCTTAGAAATTAAAGATAGAATCATGAGTCCAAAACCTAAAGAGGTATATGTTTTTTTCAATAATGATAATATGCTAAAAAATGCGATGAGAATGTATGGACTTTTAAAATCTTAGTGGTAAAATGAAGAATTATTTAATATTAATTCGTCCGTATGGAATGCTGTTTCTGGGCTTTACCCCTGTATTTTGCGCTATTGCAAATGGAGAATTTAATCATTTTAATTTGACAGCACTTTTGATTATTGGTTTTCTTGCTCATATATTCACATTTGTTCAGAATGATTATTATGATATAGAAATTGATAGCAAATCAGAATATGTATCAAACAGACCTCTTGTAAAAGGAAATATAACTAAAAAAAAGGCTTTTGCTATATTTTTTTCATCCTTACTAATATCTGTAATTATCTCAATTGTTTTTTTATTTAGTCTGTATTCCTTTTTTGTTTTGTTAATTTCATTTTTATTAATTTCTCTTTACAATAAATATAGTAAAAAACACTTTGGAATGGAATATATTTTAGGTATGGGAGTTTTTACTTTTGGAATTTTTGGAGCGTTAACTGTTTCAAATACTATTACAAATCTTGCAATAATTGTTTCATTTTTTGGATTTATGCAGTGGTTATTTAGTGTTGGTGTATCTGCAAACTTAAAAGATGTTGAATATGATAGAAAACTCGGAATCAAAACAACTCCAATGATATTTGGAGTAAAAGCATTAAAAAATAAATTAATTATTTCACTTTCCTTTAAAATTTATACAATTGGAGTTAAAATAATTCATGTTCTTATTGCATTACTACCCTTTTATTTTGGCTATACTTCAATTTTTGTATATAACTTTCTGATACCTTTGTTTTTCTTTTGTGTTATTTCAATAATTTTGTTTTATTTTACAATAAAAATTATTACAAAACCAAAAAAAGATAGGGAAAAAATGCTTATTTATGCAGGACTACAAGAGGGTTTTACTCTTTTATTACTTCCAATTTCATTATTAAGTATTCTAATTGAAGAATTTGGGGGGGTTCAAGCATTATTGCTTATTTTATTATTCATATTTTGGCCATTATTTTGGCTCAGAATTTTATTTGGTAAAAAGATGATACCTTTGGAATAATACTTATTTTTCACATATTTTTACAAAATTTCTAAAGATTTGTTCACCATACTCAGTATGTTCAACTTCAGGATGAAACTGAAGGCCATAAAATGGTTTTTCTTTGTGTTTCATTGCCTGTGTCTTACAATTTACACTGTTTACACTGTCTGCAAGAAGATAAAAATTATCTGGAATTATTTCTACTTCATCATTATGAGATTCCCAAACAACTGATTTTTCTGGAACGCCAGAAAATAGTTCATTTTCTTTAATAATTTTAAGCTCAATTTTACCAAATTCTGGGATTTTCGAAGGTTTTACATTACCACCAAAAAACCTTGCCATATACTGATGACCTGCACAAATTCCAAGAATTGGAAAATCTGCTTTTTCAAGGTATTCTGCACAGTTACCGAGATCACCAACAAGTCCTATTCTAGGTGCACCACCTGATAAAACAAGACCATCAATTTTTTCTTTTTTCAAATCATCAAATGATGTTGTATTTGCTACAATCTTTGTGTCAACATCAAGGTCCCTTAACCTTCTCCATTCTCTATGGGTCCACTGACCACCATTGTCAACAACATATATTTTAACCATGTTATTCCCATTCAACAGTGCTTGGAGGTTTATTTGTTATATCATAAACAACACGATTGACCTTATCTTTAAGTGTATTAGTAATTCTAGTTGATATCTTTTCAATTACCTCATCAGGAATTTTACTAAAAGCACACGTCATTGCATCTATGCTTTGAACCGCTCTGACAGATATAACATACCCATATGCTCTTTTATCACCATGAACACCAACTGATTTAACAGGTAGAAGAACTGCAAAATATTGCCAAGGCATTTCCATTTGTTTATTTTTTACTGCTTCTTCAATTTCGTTTTCAACAATGAAGCATGCCTCTCTTACAATTTCGGTTCTCTCAGGTGTTGCTTCACCAATAATTCTTATTGCAAGACCGGGGCCGGGAAAAGGTTGACGTTCAGAAACAGACAAATTAAGCTTTCGAGCAACCTTTCTAACCTCATCCTTATAAAGATCGCGAAGTGGCTCAACAAGTTTTAATTTCATCACCTCAGGAAGTCCACCAACATTATGATGAGACTTAATTGTGTCTCTTAATTCCCCGCCAGATTCTATCCAATCTGGTGCAATTGTTCCCTGAACAAGATATTCAATGTTCTCATCTTCGGCAACTTTTTCAAAAACTCTTATAAATTTTTCACCTATGATTTTTCTTTTTTTCTCAGGATCTTCAATATTTTTTAGTTCAGAATAAAAATCCTTACTTGCATCAATAAAACGATAATTAAGTCCAATTTCTTCCATTAATTTCTTTACATTCTCAGACTCATTTTTCCGCATGTATCCTGTGTCAACATGAACAGCAATCAGTCTTTTACCAATTGCCTTGTTTACAAGTGCAGCACAAACAGTACTATCTACTCCCCCAGAAAAAGCAATTAATGCTTTTCCAGATATTTCTTTTTTTAGAGTTTCAGTAACTTCACCTATAAATTTCTCTGCGTTGAACATTTTTTCTTTATTTTTCAATAATCTTTTCTTTCATTTTCTTTCTATAATCGCTTAATTTCATTGTTAATTTTTCATCTTTTACAGATAAAATTTCAATAGCAAGAAGAGCAGCATTATCTCCACGATCAAGACCTACTGCACCAACTGGAATTCCTGGCGGCATTTGAACAATTGAAAGTATTGCGTCAAAATTTACTTTCCCGCTTACTGGTACACCAATAACAGGCTTTGTAGTATGAGCTGCAATACTGCCGGGTAATGCCGCAGAAAGACCAGCAACACCAATGAAGACATCTGCATCACAACTTTCAACAATGTCCTTTAAATAATCAGGAGTTCTATGAGCAGATGCAACCTTAATATCATAATTTACATCAAATTCATCTAGTATCTTTTTTGCTTTTTCTGCAACAGGCATATCTGATTTTGATCCAAGATGATCCAAGAATTAACTGAATTTTCATATCTATCAAGCCTGGGAATGTACATTTATTAGTTAATATTTTCGACCCTACCAAGTTATTTAAATAACCTTTTTTATTTAGTTAATAAAAAAATGAAAGATTGTGATAAAAATGACAGATTATGAAGATCATACAATTAGAAGATTTAGGATTTTCAATGCTATAATGGGTGGGATTCATTTATTACAGGTTTTTTTGGTTTTATATCTAAGCAATAACTTTTCATTACCAGTAACAATATCAAAACCCGTATATAATGAGTTCACAAATTCAATTTCACCAGTTTCTGAAACTCTTTTTTCAATAAGAGTTGGACCTTTGGTAGCACTATTCCTTTTTATTTCGGCAATTGCTCATATTTTGATTGCAACTGTTTTATACTATCGTTATGTAGAGAATTTAAAAAGTGGTATGAATCCATATAGATGGTTTGAATATTCTATTAGCGCCTCTGTTATGATTGTAATAATTGCTATGTTGACAACTATTTATGATCTTGGAACACTTCTTGCTCTATTTACATTGACTGCTGTTATGAATCTTATGGGGCTAATGATGGAACTTCATAATCAAACAACACAGAATACTGATTGGACATCTTATATCATTGGATGTATAGCTGGACTAGTTCCCTGGATTGTAATATTCATACCATTAATTGCAGCTGAATCAGTACCAGATTTTGTAATATACATATTTGTTTCAATTGCAATATTCTTCAATTGCTTTGCAATAAATATGTACTTGCAATACAAAAAAATTGGCAAGTGGAAAGACTATCTACATGGAGAAAGAGTATACATTATTCTTAGTCTGGTTGCAAAATCAGCACTTGCATGGCAGGTGTTTGCAGGTACGTTAAGACCCATGTAAAAATGTTTATTAAATTTTAGAGATTATAAAAAAATTGTAAACATTTTGTTATTTACTCGTCGTAAATTAATTATATGAGATTCTTATGTTCAGTCCAAATTGGAATTTAAATGAAACTTGTTATTTGTGAAAAAAATATTGCTGCAAAAAGAATTGCATACATTTTATCTGGCGGAAAATCGTTAACTAAAAGATTTGGAAAAACACCTGTATATGAATTTCAAAAGGATGATGATATCTGGAAGATTGTTGGTTTAAGAGGCCATATTATAAATCTTGATTTTCCTGCAGGATTTAATCAATGGAACAAAATCCCGCCAGCTGAATTAATCCAGGTTGAACCTTGTAAAATTGTTAGTGAAAAAAGTATTGCCTCAGCATTGAAAACTCTTGTTGATAAAAACCCATTCTTGATTGTTGCAACTGATTATGACAGGGAAGGAGAGCTTATAGGTGTTGAGGTTGTAAATCTTATAAAAAATTATAACAAAGATATAACTCAAATTAAAAGGGCAAAATTCAGTGCAATAACAAATCAAGAAATTAATTCTGCTTTTGGTAAACTTGCTGAAATTGATTATAATCTTTCTAATGCAGGTGAGTCCCGTCAAATTATCGATTTAGTTTGGGGTGCTGTTCTAACTCGTTTTATTTCACTTACATCTCAAAGACTTGGAAAGGAATTCCTATCTATAGGTAGGGTTCAATCACCAACTCTTGCTTTATTGGTAAAAAGAGAAAAAGAAATCTTAAATTTTGTACCTAAAACCTTTTGGAGAATTATTGCAACATTAAAAAAACAAGAAACATTCAATGCAGAGCACAAAGAGGGCCAGTTTTGGGAGGAAAAGCAAGTAAAAGAAATTTTTTCTAAGATAAAATCTAGTAAAGATGCAACGATAAAAAAGGTTGATAAAAAAATACAAAAAGAGTATCCCCCCGCTCCATTTAATACCACTTCTTTTTTAGATTCTGCATCTCATCTTGGTTTTTCTGCTGCAAAAGCAATGAGTGTTGCTGAAGAACTTTACATGAATGGTATTATTTCATATCCAAGAACAGATAATACTGTTTATCCACGCTCATTAAACATAAAATGGATTTTAGAAAAACTAACTAACTCCCAATTTTCAAAGGAGGCAAATGAAGTAATTAAAAATGGAAGATCAAGTCCAACCCGTGGAAAGAAAATGACAACAGATCATCCACCAATTCATCCAGTAGGAGTACCTAAAACTAAACTAAGTTCTGAACAACAAAAAATTTATGAACTTGTTTGCAGAAGATTTTTAGCTACACTTGCAAAGGATGCAGTTTCTGAGAGCGTTAGTGTCTTTATTGATATTTCTGGTGAAGAATTTCTTGCTAGTGGTTACAAGCTACTTGAACCTAACTGGAAAAATATTTATACATACTTCAAAGAGAATAGAAAACCACTCCCAGAACTCATCGAAGGAGAAAGAGTAGAGGTTACTAAAATTGATTTGAAGGAAGATAAAACCAAACCTCCAAAGAGATATACCCAAGGTTCATTAATTACAAAAATGGAGCAGCTTTCACTTGGTACTAAATCAACACGTCATGAAATTATTAACAAATTATACAATAGAAAATATATAACGCTATCTCCTCTTGCTCCAACTCCAATTGCAATTGCTGTAATTGACGCTCTTGAAGATTGTGATGTAGTAAAACCTCAAATGACAGCAACACTTGAAGAGGACATGGATCTTATTTCTGAAGGTAAAAAGACATTAGATGAAACAGTATCTGAATCTCGTCAGATGCTTGCTAGTGTTATGGGCACACTAGAAAAAGAAAAGGAAAAAATAAAAATTAGCATTAAAAAAGCCCAGATGAAACAAGATACTGTAGGTAACTGCAATAAATGTGGAAAGCCAATGATTATAAGAACTTCTAAGAGAAATAAGAGATTTGTGGGTTGTACTGGTTTTCCAGATTGTAAAAATACATTTTCTCTTCCTCAAAAAGGAAGTGTTATTGTAACTGAAAAAATTTGTGAAGAATGCAAATCACCTATTGTAAAAATCAAATCAAAAGGAAAACGTGCTTGGAATCTCTGTATCAACAATGTATGCCCTGCAAATAAGCCTTCTTCTAAAAAATGATAACAATAAAACAATAAACTATTTATATAACCTTTATTAACATTTAAGTTATATATAAATAGAAAAATAGGTGTGATCCATGAAATATTTAAAACCGAGATTTATAATTGTTAGTTCCGTTGTAGCTTTACTCGTCTTAAGTTCTGTTGGATCTTTTGGTATTTCAAATTCTAAAGATGATATTATTGAGAGTAATAGATTAATTTTAAATAAATCAGCTGTTTGTATTAATTCTGTATCTTATGATATGGAGACAAATACTCTGGGAACTCTTGGTAATGTATCATATGATAACATAAGAAATACAAAAGATTATGGTCAGAACTGGTCTATTGAAAAACAAGTAATTGCAAAACTCAATCAAATTCCGATAAAAGATATTGACTCCCCAAGTCTATGTATCACACCTTTGAGTAATAAGGCATATGGAATGTATAAGTCCCCTCGAAATAATTCAGGAGTTTTTGGATATCTTGAAATAGATGATATTTCAAATCTTGACAATTTTTATACATCCACATTTGCTTGGGTAGGTTTTGAAGATCAAGAAGATCCAAGTATAACATATGATTTTTGGGATTTTGATTCTCCTAAAATAATATCTTATGATGACACGAAAACTCCCTGGGTAATTGCAATTATTGGTAGCACAAACTATTCTTTTGAGGGAGTTGGTCCATGTACAGATGCTCCGATGTTCTGTTTTAATGATTTAGTACAACCTGAACGATTTGTTACTCTAACCTGGTACTCTGAAATAGAACATTGCAGTAATATCTCAATAACAAATGATTATGGCGACAAAATGGTATATGGAATCTGTGAAATTAATAACGGCTCCAAACAAGACCTGCTATTCTTTAAAGGAAATCCTCAATCTTGGTATAATGGTAATGATCTAATAAATCAAACAATATCTACTTCCAGCAGTCTTACTCATCCTAATATATATGTTGTAGGTGATAATGTCTATGTTGTGGCTGATTCAGAATCTGAGGGAATTGTAATTTTAAATTCTTCTGATAATGGCGATACATGGCAAATAAAAGATGAACTAGAATTATTTTGTACATATATTGAGTCTGAGAACATATTTATGACTAGTTCAATAGATGACGGTTATAATTGGAGTGAACCTATGCAACTAAACAGTGTAAATAATTCCGTTGTTGAAAATTTTAGGTATTCTAATATGTTTGATGATAAACATATTCTATGGACTGATGATCGCAATAAAAGCTCAGATATCTATTCTGTCGTACTTGAGGTTCCAGGTGTAGACTTAACTGTGTTACAAGATAGTATCGACATTGAATGCGAGTTTAAAGATATGCCACTTTTACGTATGAAAAATTGGATTACCTTCACAATTAAAAACAATGGAAATATATTTGTAGAAAATGTAATAATAAACATAACATACGATTGTGTAAACGAAACCTCAAAACAAACCGATTATAGAGCAACTCTTCATTTTTTAAGACCTGGTGAAGAGGAGACATTCAGAAGACCTTTATTCAGATTAAACTTGGCTGAATTTTTCAATGCATTAATAGACTTTGCAGGAATAGAGACCCTAACAGTTACAATAGATCCAAAATATAAAGATATTAACCCTGATGATAATATTCAATCCATTTCAGTAACATACAAGGATATATTTCCAAGAATGGGATTTCTAGAGCCTATCTTTTCTATACTATAAAATCATTCAAACTTTCAAATATCCCCTCTTCTGTAATATAACCCTTAACATATTTTGATGGTGTTACATCAAATGCGGGATTTCTAACTTTTGTCCACTCAGGCATAATTATGTTATTGTTTATTTTTACCAGTTCTTCTCTATTTCTTTCCTCAATTTTTATTTTACTACCATCTTTTATTTTTTTATCAAAGGTACTTATTGGTGCTGCTACATAAAATGGAATATCATTTTCTTTAGCAAGTACAGCTTTTTCATAGGTTCCAATTTTATTTGCAAAATCACCATTTTTTGCAATTCTATCAGCACCAGTAATTACCATATCAACGTCACCATTTTTCATAAAATAACCTGCTGCATTATCAGCAATTAATACATGAGGAATATTTTCCTCTTCAAGTTCCCAATCAGTAAGTAAACCCTGCAAACGTGGTCTTGTTTCATCTACAAAAACAAAAATATTTTTTTTGTTCCTAGAAGCAATTCTAAATGGTGCAAGAGCTGTTCCATAATCGACTGTTGCAAGGGCACCAGCATTACAATGTGTAAGTATTTTCATATTATTTTTTATTATTTTTTCACCGTTTTCACCAATTTTTTTACATCTGTTGATTATATCTTCAACATACTCATTTGCAGAATTTAGGGAATCCTCATTATTTTTTATTTTATCAATCATATAATCAATAGCATAAAATAAATCATGAGCAGTTGGACGGGTTTTACGAAGTGTTTCAGCAGTTTTTTTTATATTATCTTTTCCAAGAACCATGCCATAAACTGCTGCAGCACCGATTGCTGGTGCTCCACGAACTACCATTTCCTTGATTGCAAATGCGCAATCTTTGACATTTTTTGCTGTAAAAATTTTTAGGTTATAGGGTAATTTTCTTTGATCAATAAATTTTATTATTCCATCTTCAAACCACAATGATTTCCATTCTTTACCTTTTATCTTCATTTTATTTCCTCAAATGTTTTTATAACTGAATCTTCAACATCCATCA
>WOR8_10002865_pt1 | contig 21339 bp, 17 predicted proteins | sample DeeMarSeWOR38_10_FD_19890 | JGI IMG/M metagenome (IMG submission 19890) | reverse complement strand
GCCATCGTCCGCAATCCGCGCCTGTACCTGATGGATGAGCCGTTGAGCAACCTGGACGCCAAATTGCGCGTCCAGATGCGGCGCGAGATCATACGCCTCCAACGTCAACTGGGGACGACAACCATCTACGTCACGCACGACCAGGTGGAAGCCATGACTATGGGTGACCGCATCATGGTCCTGCGCTTTGGGCAGATCCAGCAGATCGGCGAGCCGGAAGCCCTCTACAATCAGCCTGCCAATATGTTTGTGGCACAGTTTATTGGCAGCCCGGCCATGAATGTATTCCCTGGCCGCTTGGCAGGAGCAGACGGAGAGCTGACCTTGGTGACCGATTTTGGTCATTTTGTACTGCCGGCAGATTTCGTGAGTAGAATCGTCCCCAATGCTGATGCTCCCCACGGCCCGAGAGAGGTCATAGTCGGTATTCGCCCGGAAGACATCCGTTTGGACAGCGCTGACCTGGAATCCGATAAGCCTCAGGCCCTGGTCGATCTGGTCGAGGGACTGGGATCGGACGCCTACGTCAGCCTGAGTATTGGTGATTCGATGCTCCTGGCCCGGACTCCGGCTGACGCCCGGCCCACCGAAAACGAAAGCGTCAAGCTAAATCTCAATCTAAACAAACTGCATCTCTTTGACGCCCAGAGCGAGCTCAGCATACTTAAGTACAATTGACGGATACGTCTCTGTGTATGGTCCCGAGCAATGTTTGGTATGCCGTAGCCGCGTCCTAACGGTCTCTAGTATCGCGGAAGATCGGATTTGATCAAAAGGTGTTGACTTTGGTGACCGATTATGATAAACTAGGCGTGCTTTTGGTTTCGAATACGAGTGCCTGCTGTGAGGACGGCATGTCTAGTCTGTTGAAGGCGGAACGTCAGCAACTGATTCTAGAAGCTGTCAAGGACAGTCGACAGGCCACTGTGGCTGAGCTCAGCCGTCGCTTCGACGTCAGTCAGGTCACCATCCGGCGTGACTTGCGTGAGCTGGCCGCGCAGGGTGCTTTGCGCCGTGCCCACGGCGGTGCACTTATGGCTGCTTCCGCGCCACCTGAGCCGCCTGTCGTCCAACGTTTGGGTCGAGCAGAGCACTGCAAAGCGTGCATCGGTCGTGCTGCGGCAAGCCTGGTGAAAGATGGGGACTCAATCTTCATTGGCTCAGGCTCCACCACCGCTCACGTTGCCCGCCACCTGGTTGACTGCAGGAACCTGACCGTAGTCACCAATGCCCTCACGATTGCCACCGAACTGGCCTCTGCCAAGGGGGTGACGGTTGTCGTCACCGGCGGTATGATGCGTTCCTCTGAGCTTTCGTTGGTTGGCCACATCACCGAACAGTCGCTGCGCGAGGTGCGCGTTGATAAGGTCATAATGGGTATACGAGCCATCAGCTTGGAGGCCGGCATGACCAATGATTATCTTCCTGAGGTGATGACCGACCGGACCATCATTGAGATGGCCCCAGAATTGATCGTAGTGGCCGACCACACCAAGTTCGGAAAGATCGCCTCAGCTTATGTCGCCCCCGTCGAACGCATCACCACCCTGGTGACCAATTCGGACACCGACCCCAAGACACTGACTCTCCTGCGCAAGCTGGGGATTCAAGTTATCGTAGCCGACCCAGAAAGAAACGGTGCTTAAGAATGCCTGTGCTGTATGCGGGGTGTAATTCATCGACAATTCCTGAGCGTCAAATGCCTCTGGCTCAATATGGATCTTTTTCCAGCAAGCTCACTGCAAAAAGAAAGGAGGCTGTTCACTGCTAAAACTGAGAACTGCATGTTTGCGTAGGTCACCTATCAATCTTATTAGCAGAAGTATGTGAAAACGGAGGAGGGTTTCACAATGAAACGCGAAGAAGAGTTTCTTGTACGCAATGCCCTATTGGCCGAGCTAAGACGGGGCCGGATTAACCGCCGCCAGTTCTTGACTCAGATGTTGGCAATTGGCATGGGCCTGGGCGGTGTTAGTGCCCTGGCTGCCTGTGCGCCGGCTGCACCCACAGCGGCGCCGGCTACGGAGGCTCCTGCAGCCGCCACGGAAGCGCCGCCAGCCGAGGAGGCCCCCGCGGAAGAAGGTCGTCTATTGACGCCGACTTTCTATCAGTGGATCGTTGACCTGCATCCTGCCATCGACCAGGTTAATGGTGCCTTCCCGGGAGGGGTAAACTTCCAGATCGCGCCCGTAGAAGGATTTGACGTGGCCCGCTTCGTCGCCGAAGCCAAGAACGAGCAGAGCACCTGGGACGTCTACGTCGGCATGACTCCCTTTGTCGAGATGGCCGCGCTCATCGAGGCAGGCGTGATCGAGCCCTGGGATAACTATATCCCCAAAGAAGTCATTGACGACATATCACCCGCCATCCGCGAAGAGTGTACCGTTGACGGCAAACTGTACTCGTGGCCCTTCCTGCTCGACGTCATTGTCCAGGCCTACAATGCCAATATCACCGACAAGGCGGGTCTTCCCGATGAACCGCCCCCCGACTGGGATACGTTCTTGGCCAACTCGCAGACAGTCGTCGATTCCGGCGCTGCGCTGTACGGATGCACCTTCGATGCGCACGGATGGCGCTCGCTGTGCCCCATCACGCACAGCATCAACACCGATACCTACTACATGTTAGACGGTGATCCCAGTGGCGTGCCGCTGTACGACTTCACCAGCGAGCCGGCCATCGAGGCGCTGCAGATCCTGAAGCAGATGCTGGAACTGTCTGCGGCCAACGCTCTCCAGCCGGGCACGACCGACGGCGGGGTCAACCAGACGCCGGATGAGGTGGCCTTTGCTGCCCAGCGCGTCGCCTACTACATCAAGTACCAGAATGCCCCGCTGCGCATGGCAGAAAATTGGGACAATCCTGCTGGGTTCCGTATGGGCGCGCTACCCACCGGTGGCGAGGGCGCGACGGTCTTCTGGACGACGGGTGCCTGCCTGTTCAAGTACGGCCAGAACAAGGAAAAGGCCGCCGAGTATTTGCAGTCCTTGACCTACGAGCCCCAGATCTGGCAAGACTCCATCTCCGGCAGCCCGTCCGGTAAGCCAGGTCAGTTGCCGCCCTATACCTCCATCTACAACGAATGGGCAGACAATCCACCGGATTGGCTGCAGGCGGAGCCCTGGGTCCAGCTTGTGACCGGATCGATGGCGGTTGCCAAGGCTATCCCCAACCACGCCTTTGGCCTGCAGCAGTTCATCATCGGTCAGCCTTTGTGGGAGAAGTACCTCAAGGGTGAAGTAGACGACCCGATGGTGGCTATGCAAGAGGCCAAAGACGCCGTTGCCGAAGAAGTCAAGAAGACAATCTAAACAGAGGTGGACTTGACAGGTTGTGCCTGTCCTGGCATCCGGGCAGGGGAAACCTGTCAGGTCTAATGTTGGCTTGTTCTATGGGTGTCGGGGTGATGCCCCACGGCATCACCCCGACTTGTTCAAGCGTGATTTGGTGCAAACTGTCTGCTGAGAGGAGGACTATGGCAAGCACGAGTTCTACCGTAACCAGTGCCAGCGCCCGTCGATGGCGGCCCTCGCGCATATTGAACCTGGGCGTCAACTGGGTGTACCTGGTTCCTGCGCTCTTTTTCTTTGTCGCCTACATGCTGTACCCGCTCCTCCAGGTTGTCTACATTAGCTTCACCGATTACCGCTACCTGAGCCGCGAACCAGCCACGTTCATAGGCCTCAAGAATTTTGCCGATGCCCTGGCGGATCCGATCTTTCTTCAGGGGATGCTACGCGCCGCGACATTCACTGCTCTCTTCTTGCCTGGCGTGATTTTTATCCCGCTCTTCCTGGCGGTGTTGGTGGACCGGGTGGAGAACCCGCGCCTAGCGACCTTGTATCGCGTCATTTTGCTTATTCCTGCGGTCATCCCTGGTCCTATGATCTTCGTCCTGTGGCGCTGGATGTATGACTTTGAGATCGGCCCCATCAACTCCATTCTCGTCAACTATCTACATCTGTTCACCCCCCGCAACGCGCCGCAGTGGATTGGGGATACCCCTCTTGCCCTGCCGGGTGTTGCTATCATGTCATGGTGGTGGGGGCTGGGCTATCACACTATGTTCTTCCTGGCTGGTCTGGCCGCCATTCCCAGGGAGATGTTTGAGGCGGCGCGCGTGGACGGGGCCAATGAGTGGCAGATGTTCTGGCGGGTGACTGTGCCCCGCCTGCGTCCCATGTTCTTGATCTTGGTCGTCTTGCGTTTTGGCACGGCTATGGCGGTGATCGACGAGTTCCTAATCATGGGCGGCCTCAATCGTGGCATGCCGACCTACACCTGGACGGTGTATATGTGGCATCTGGCCTTCGGTTTGGGCAATTGGCCCCAAGGCTACGCGGCGTCCATTGGCTGGCTCGGCGCGGCGGCTATGCTGATTGTCGTGGCGGCTCTCTTCTACATATTCCGTGACCGGGACTAGGAGGTTGGGCGATGGAAGCGACACGCTCTGTCGAGTCTGTACCTACCCACGAGGCGGCTGCCAGTTCCCCTCAACGCAAACGGGTCAAGTTTTCCAGGATTCTCTTGCACGCCACTATCATCTTTTTCTGTATCGTTGTGGTGTTGCCCGTCGCCTGGGTGATACTCATGTCGATCAAGTCCATTCCCGACGCCTATACCGGGGAATTGTTTCCGCGGCACTACGACTTCACCCATTACCGCTACGTATTCGAGAAGATGCCCAACGTGCTGCAGAACTTCGCCAATAGCATTATTGTAACCTTCTCCACCGTGGTCATCACCTGCACTATCGCCGTGCTGGCCGGTTATGCGCTGGTCCATCTCCGCTTGCCGGGAAAGGTGCTTGTACTAAGTCTTCTGGTCGGCTCTCTTTTCTTTCCCACGCGTATCGTCTCGCTCATCGGCATCTGGGAGATCCAGAACGCGATTGGGCTCATCAATACGCGTATTGGTCTCATCCTGCCCTACGTGACCCTGAATCTGGCCCTCAGCATTCTCATCATGAAGGGTGTCTTTGAGACGATCTCGCACGAAATTGTGGAAGCCGCGAAAATCGATGGCGCCAGCTCGTGGCGTACCTTGTGGCAAATTATGGTGCCGCTGGCCATTAATGGCGTGGTGGTGCTGATTATCGTCAACTTCGTGACGGCCTGGGGCGAGTACCTGCTGGCCTACACGCTGACTAATGATCAGTCGGTCCGTACCCTGCCGGTGGTGTTGGCGACCACCTTCGGCGGCTTTGGCGAGTGGGCCTGGCCGCGCTTGGCGGCGATCTACATCATGGCAATCCTGCCCGGTATTCTTGGCTTTGCCATTGCCCAGCAGTGGTATATGAAGGGCCTGTCCGAAGGGGCCTTAAAGTTCTAAATTGACGGCCGCTGTATGTAGGGTAGGCTTGCAGCCTGCTTCTCGCTGAGATTCTTGATTCGAGCAAGATATGGAAGCGACTCAGTTAATGGAATCTGCCCACCCCCGAGAAGCGGTCTCCAGATCCCCACGCCGCAAGCGGGTCAAGCTCTCCAAGGTTTTCTTGCACGCCACCATCATGTTCTTTTGCTTGGTTGTGGTGTTGCCGGTGGCCTGGGTGCTGCTCATGTCGATCAAGTCCATCCCCGATACCTACACGGGCCAATTGTGGCCTAAACAGTTTGACTTCACCCATTACAGCTACGTGTTTGACCGGATGCCCAATGTGTTGCAGAACTTTGCCAACAGCATCATCGTCACCTTCTCGACCGTGGCCCTCACCTGCACATGCGCGGTGCTGGCCGCTTATGCGCTGGTCCATCTTAGGTTACCGGGCAAGGTGGTCGTGCTGAGTCTTTTGGTCGGAACCCTGTTCTTTCCTACACGTATCGTCTCGCTCATCGGCATCTTCGAGGTCCAAAGTGCGCTTCATCTTACCAACACATTGGTGGGTATCATACTGCCCTACGTGACGCTAAACCTGGCCCTCAGTATCCTGATTATGAAGGGTGTCTTTGAAACGATCTCGCACGAGATTGTGGAGGCTGCTAAAATCGATGGCGCCAGCTCCCTGCGCACTCTGTGGAACGTTATGCTGCCCCTAGCTGTCAACGGCATCGTGGTGCTGATCATTGTCAACTTTGTGACGGCCTGGGGCGAGTACTTGCTGGCCTACACGCTGACCAACGATCAATCCGTCCGTACCCTTCCGGTCGTGCTCGCGACCGTCACCGGCGGCTTTGGTGAGTGGGCCTGGCCACGTATCGCGGCCGTCTACGTCATGGCAATCCTGCCCGGCATTCTTGGCTTTGCCATTGCGCAGCAGTGGTATATGAAGGGCCTGTCCGAAGGGGCCTTGAAGTTCTAAATCGACGATAGCCATATTTGGGGGAGGCTTGTGCCGTCCCAGATGGCAGCTTGACGACCCATCTGTCGTCCTACCGATCATCGGCCCGATGGTAACAGGATAACCGGAAAACATTATGGTTGCCACAGTTCGAGTTGGCATCGCTGGGGCCGGTCTCATCGGGGCCGTCCACGCTCGTGCCTACCAACTAGTTCCTGGCGTGGAAATCGTTGGTGTTGCCGATCCTGTTCGCGAGAAGGCGGAGGCTGTGGCAAGAGAGGTGCGTTGCCGGGCCTTCCGCGATTATCGCGCGCTGCTGGAGACCGATATTGATATCCTCAGTGTATGTCTTCCATCTGCCCTTCACCTGCCCGCGGCCGAGGCGGCTGCTCAAGCTGGGACGCACCTGATGATGGAGAAACCCATCGCCCGCACTGTTGAAGAAGCCGATCGGATGCTGGCTGTCTGCCAGGAAACCGGCGTTTACCTGATGCTGGGATTTACCCATCGTTTCTATCCCGAGATGCGTGAAGCGAAGCGACTCCTTGAGAGTGGGACAATTGGCGAGCCTCTGACCGTGCACGACTCGATGTCCATCGACTATCGTTTCGTAGCGCCCTGGTATCGAGATCGCGAGACCTCCGGCGGAGGTGTCTTTATGTGCAATGCCGTACACGGCTTTGATCGAGCCGGTTGGGTGCTGAGCCAGAAGATCACCGCTGTAGCTGCTATGCTCGAGCCAACCCAGGGCCCCCGGGGCGAGGAGTATGGTTCGGTTCTGGCCCGGTTTGATGGCGGCGCGCAGGGCACCTTTTTTCAACACTGGGGCCCATACCGCACTCTTCAATGTGAACTGCAGGTCTTTGGCGAAGAAGGGATGCTCCATGTTCGATCCTGGGATTGCATTGAGGTGTTGGCGGGTGACACACGAACTGTTAACCATTGCTATGATCCCTATCAGGGCCACGCGGACCGGATAATGGTCGGTATGGTGGCCGAGCTCACTGAAATGGTTGAGGCCATGCGCCAGGGACGGCCGCCTGAGCCATCTGGTGAGGCAGGTCGTGTCGCCCTTACCCTGGTTTCAGCTGCTTATCAATCTGCTGAGACTGGTGCCTGGGTTAAGATCCCGACCCCATGAGGCTTGATCCTGGAAAGGTGCCATGCCATACGATTTGCTGATTACAGGGGGGCGTATATTCGACGGGGCTGGAAGTCCGTGGTATTGGGCCGATATTGCTGTTCAGCAGGACCGCATCGTAAGGATTGGCTCATTGGCCGGCGCTGCGGCCAGGCGTGTGATCAAGGCTGATGGGTGTTCGGTTAGCCCAGGCTTCATTGACGTCCATACTCATTCTGATTTGCAGCCCCTTGTCACTCCGCTGCAGGAATGCAAGATTCGCCAGGGGGTGACCACCGAGGTGATAGGTCACGATGGCTTAGGCCTGGCCCCAGTCACGCCGCGGACGGTCGCTGTGTTGCGTGAGCAGCTAGCTGGCTTGGTTGGCCGCCCTGATTTGGAATGGGAGTGGGGCACCATCACCAGCTATCTGGACCGCTTTGACCGGCGTGTCGCCGTCAACATCGCCATGCTGGTGCCCCACGGTACGCTTCGTTTGGCAGTGATGGGCATGGAAAATCGGGCCCCAAACCCGGACGAAAGGCGCCGCATGAAGCACCTGGTCGACCAGGGGATGCGTGAGGGAGCCATTGGGCTATCCACCGGATTGACCTATGCCCCGGCAATGTACGCCAGCGACGATGAGATGGTGGAGTTATGCAAGGTTTTGCGCCCCTACAATGGCTTCTACTGCCCCCACCATCGCAACTACGGGATGGAGGCTCTTGAGGCTTACCAGGATTCTATCGAGATTGGCCGCCGAGCCGGCGTCCCCGTCCATTTGACCCACTGTCATCTGGGCTATCCCATCAACAAGGGACGGGCGCCAGAGCTTCTGGCTGTTATCGACCAAGCCCGCACCGAAGGGGTCGAGGTCACCCTGGATACCTATCCCTACCTGGCTGGAAGCACCTATCTTCACGCCTTTCTACCTGGCTGGATGCACGAGGGGGGTCCTGAAGCCACCATCGCTCGCTTGGAGTCACCCGATACCCACGACCGCCTGCGCCGTGAAATGGAAGTCACTGGCTCCGACGGTTTTAGCGGAGTGCCCATGGGCTGGGAGATGATTCAGATTAGCGGCATTGTGGGGGATCACGATCCGGCGCTGGTTGGTATGTACCTGCCGGACGCTGCAGCCAAGGTCGGTCAAACACCCTATGAGTTTTTTGTTGGACTGTTGGTCCGGACACGCCTGGGTGTATCCTGCCTGGTCCACATAGGCAACGAGGAGAATGTCCAGGTAATTTTGCAGCACCCCGTCCACATGGTGGGCAGCGATGGTATTCTGGTCGGCGAGCGTCCTCACCCTCGCGGCTGGGGCGCGCACGTCAGGTTTCTGGCCCACTACGTACGAGATATGGGCCTGCTGAGCTGGGAAGAAGGCATTCGCAGGATGACATCGGCCCCTGCGCGACGGATTGGCTGCCTGGACCGCGGCATCCTACGCCCCGGCTTTATGGCCGATTTGGTGGTTTTCGACCCCCATATCTTGCGCGACACAGCTACCTTCCAGGACCCGCGTAGCTATCCTGAAGGTGTACCATTTGTGGTCGTAAACGGTACGCTGGTCGTCGAAGAGGGGAAGCCAACCGGCGCTACGCCGGGCCGGGCCTTGCGCGAACCTTTTGGGCGCAAACCAGAGCGCGTGTCCTCAGAGACAATGGCAGAGAAGTATTAAGAGGAGCTCTGAGTGGAAAACAAAGTCCGTACGTTGACCGGTGATGTGGCCCCCGAGTCACTTGGGCGCACCCTTATTCACGAGCATTTGTGTGTTGATTGGGGCGAGATGTTGGGCCGTCCCAAGGTGCTGGATTTCGACTACGACGCTATGCTTGACCGAATGGTTGCCAAGATGGAAGAGCTCCATCAGGTGGGCATCGGGGCTATGGTCGAGTGTACTCCGATTGGCTGCGGGCGCTACGTTGACCTGTTCAAAGATGTCGCCAGACGCAGCCCGGTTAAGATTATTGCCAGCACCGGCTTCTTTCACGAATCCTGGTGCCCTATGCACCCCATTGGGCAGGCTCTGGACATCGACGCCCTGACTGACTTATTCACCCGCGAAATTACCGAGGGCATGGGTGATACTTTGATCAAAGCCGGCGTCATTAAATGTGCCACCGGCGAAGGGCGTATTTCGTCTAAAGAGGAGCAGATCCTGCGTGCATCTGCCAGAGCGCATAAAGCCACTGGCTGTCCCATCATTACCCACACCACCAACGGTATGGGGCTGGAGCAACTTGATATCTTTGAGAGTGAGGGTGTATCCCCGGAGGAAGTGATTGTCAGCCACATCGGGTTTGAGGAGGATCCACTCGAATACTCGGAACAGATGCTCAGGCGGGGGGCCAATGTTAGCTTTGACCGGATCGGGATGCATATGTTCTATGACGATGACCACTGGGTCAAAATGGTGGGTAATGCCATCAAAAAGGGATATATCGATCAAGTTATGCTGAGTCACGATGCGGCGGTCTTTGCCCACGGCTTGGAAGAGGCCTCTGACGAAAACGTGTTTGATGACTATACCTATATTTCCCGCGTGTTCCTGCCTAAACTGCAAAAGGAGGCCGACGTAGCCGTTGAGCAGATAGGCATTATTATGGAGCACAACCCGCAGCGTGTTTTGGCTTTCGGCAGGTAATTTGGTTGGAGAGGGCCAGATCAGTGGCGGAGGACAAGGCCATGCGCCTGAAGTTGGCTTATGGCCGTGAGGAGCTGTGGATTGAATTTCCTGAGGGCACACCAGTGAATGTCGCTCAGGTGCTCCACTCTGTCAAAGAGAGACGGCCTGGCGTGTACGAACGCTGGTGTGATGAGCGGGGCCGATTGCAGAATTCTCTGACAGTGTTCGTCAACCGCGAAAACATACGTTATCGGAGAGGTTTGGAGACTGAGCTGAGCGATGGCGATGAGGTGTATGTCATACCCATAATTGCTGGAGGGTAGTCTATGTAGGGCGTGCAGGACGAGGAGAACTTAAATTGCGAAAGTGGGCAGGCAAAGACTAAATCGGCTGTTCGCAAAATGTGTTCATCAATATGAGGGCGAGACACACAAGGAGGGAGACAATGGCTCGCGGTTACATGGGAAAGCTTCTCAACGTAGATCTTACGACTGGCACTATTGAAGGAGAGTCTCTTGATGAAAATCTCTGCCGGGACTACCTTGGGGGCTATGGTCTGGGGGCCAAGCTTCTCTATGACCGCATACCGGTGGGTGCGGACCCGCTGGGATCTGATAACATCTTGGCCCTGTTGACTGGCCCTCTGACGGGTACGCCGGCTGTCATCGGATCACGTTTCGTGGCTATGGCCAAGTCACCCAAGACCTCCGGCGGGTTGGGTGATGCGAACTGTGGCGGATTTTTCGGCCCTCATCTCAAGTTTGCCGGTTTCGATGGGGTGCTGTTCAGCGGCACTGCCTCTGATCCAGTCTACCTGCTCGTTGATGAAGGCAAGCCTGAGCTATTGGATGCCAGCGAGCTGTGGGGCATGGGCGTCACGCGCCTCGAGGATACCTTGAAGGCACGCCATGGCAAGGATGTTGAGATATGCTCCATCGGCCCGGCGGGTGAGATGATGGCCCTGACCGCTGCTATCATGAATGATAAGGAACGGGCAGCCGGTCGCTCCGGACTGGCCGCGGTGATGGGCTCCAAGAGGCTTAAGGCAGTCGTGGTCAAGGGCAAGATGAAGGTGCCCATGCAGGATGAGCAGAGAATCAGAGCGATCCGAAAAAGGCTCCTCAAGGAGGCTGCCGGTTTTTATGATATTCTTCACGACGAGGGCACGGCCGGCATTACCCACGACAGCGCTCTAAGCGGGGATTCTCCGGTTAAGAACTGGGGTGGTGCTGGGACAGTAGATTTTCCCTCCGAACGTGCTTCGCAGATCACCGGCTCGGCTATTGTCGAGCTTGACGGCTACAAAGCCTACGCCTGCTGGGGGTGCCCCATCGCCTGTGGCGGGAAGATGGTGCAAGCTGACGGCGAGTTTGCTTTGGAGTTGAACGAGGGCGTTGGTCACAAGCCGGAATATGAAACCCTCGCCATGTTCGGGACCAACCTACTGAACGACGACCTCGAATCCATCGTCAGGCTGAACGAGCTCTGTAACGATCTGGGGCTGGATACGATTTCTGCCGGCGCTACCATTGGCTATGTCATTGAGTGCTATGAAAACGGCTTGCTTAGCAAGGATGATACCGACGGGCTGGAGATGAGCTGGGGAAACGCTGCAGCAATCATAGCCATGACCGAGAAGATGGGGCGACGCGAGGGGTTTGGCGACGTCTTGGCTGACGGTATTAGGGTCGCTTGGGAGAGATTGGGCCGCATCGGGACTGAGTATGCGATCCACGTCGACGGCGAGGAGGCGCCAGCCCACGACCCGAAATTCACTCCCGGCCTGGCGACTACTTACTTGCTGGCCCCAACGCCGGGCCGACACACCCAAGGTGGGGAGTTGATTGCGCCAGTTGGCATAGAATTGCCTGATAAGGACAAATATGAGTACGCTGGCTGGGCCGAGACTCACCAGAAGTTGGTGACCACCATGGAAGTCTGCAATGCGGCGGGTCTGTGCATGTTTGGCTATCTGAGTTACCCCGTCCAGGCCATTCCAGAACAGCTTGCTGCTGTCACTGGTTGGGATTTCGATATGGATGACATGTTCAAAACGGGCAGGCGCATCTTCACTATGCGTCACGCCTTCAACTTGCGCGAGGGGATCAACCCCCTTAAGCGTAATATGCCAGGTCGGCTGGTCGGTGACCCGCCTCTCACTCAAGGTAACGTCAAGGATGTGGTCGTAGACTACCAGACCTTGGCCAGAGAGTTCCTCGAGCTCGTAGACTGGGACGTAGACACAACCGTACCCAGTGTCAAGAGCTTGCAGGAGTTGGGAATGGAGTTCCTGATCTCGGATTTGACCTGACACTACCGCGTGCTGGCAGGGAGATGCTGACACCGCGGGCCCGACAGGAGAGACAACCAATGGACTACAAGGCTAAGGTTCTTGAGCACATTGACGCCCGTCGAGAGTTTGCTGTTGATTTCCTGCGTCACATGGTCAACTTCGATAGTTCCACAATTGATCACGGCTTCGGCGGTCGGGAGCAGGCTATCCAGGAATGGTTGGCTGAGCGTCTGAGAGACTGGGGATTTGAGACGCGCCTCTTCGAGCCCGATAATGCCAAGATGGAGGAATACCCCGACTTCAGCCGCGGACACGACTACACCAATCGACCCAATCTGGTGGCCACCCTCAAGGGCGTCGGCGGCGGTCGCTCGCTGATCCTGAATGGTCACGTGGACACCATGCCTCCTGGCGATGCGGGCAAATGGACCTACGACCCCTGGAGTGGGCACATCGCTGATGGGGACATGTACGGCCTGGGCGCCTGCGACATGAAGGCGGGCGTGGCTGGAATGATCTTGGCTGTCCGCTTCCTGCAGGAGGCTGGTTTCGACCTCAAAGGCGATGTTATGGTTCAGAGTGTGGTTGACGAAGAGGGCGGCGGCAATGGCACCTTGGCCTGTGTCGTGGAAGGCTACCGCGCTGATGCGGCCATCGTCACCGAGCCGACTCGCCTGCACGTGCAGCCGGCCACCCGCGGGGTGCTGCTGTTGCAGGTGGATGTGGAGGGCCTGGCCACCCATGCTTGTCTCAAGTGGGGTGGTGTCAATGCCATCGAGAAGGGGGTCAAGGTCATCCAGGGTATGATCGAGCTGGAACGCCTCTGGCTGGCCATGCGTCGCAATCCACTCTTCCCCCCGCCCACTATTACTATTGGCCAGATCCAGGGCGGTCTGGCTGGATCTCAGGTGCCGGGTGAATGTGTCCTCAAGTTTGACGTGAAGTATCTGCCGGTTGAGATTGACGCTGATGGCCAGGAGATGAAGGTCACCGGCGATATGGTCAAGGAAGAAGTCGCGGATTGGATCTACACCTTATGTGCCGGGGATGCCTGGTTGCGGGCCCACTTGCCTGCCCTGACCTGGTACCAGCACTGTATCCCGCATTATCTCGACCCCCAGCACACGCTGGTTCAGCTGATGCGCGTCAATGCCCAGCAGGTGCTGGGCTGGGGCGTGATCTCCGGCTTCCCTGCCGGCTGTGATGCCCGGCACCTCCACAACGTGGCGGGTATTCCCACCTTGGTCTTTGGAGCGGGTGATCTGGGTTATGCTCACAGCATCGATGAACGCATAAGCGTGGAGGAGTACATCCAGGCTATCAAGATCTTGGCTTTGACCATCTACGAGTGGACTTCTCAAAATCACTCATGACCATCGGCAGCGGGTTGAAAAGCTGCCATCAATCATTGAAAGGAGACCACCATGATCACCGAGATTCCAAAGTCGGAATTTCAGGAGAGAGCCCGGCGTGTGCAGGCCGAGTTGGCAAAACGTGGGCTGGATGCGCTGCTCACCTTTGGCAACGAGGCTGAACCTCAGTTCGTGCGTTATCTTTCTGATTACTGGCCTGCCTTTGAGTCGGCCGGAGTGTTGGTGCCGGTCGAGGGGCCTTCGGTGCTGCTCATTGGACCTGAGAGTCTGACATATGCCCAGAGCCGGAGCAAAATTGACGAAATCCGCCAGGTTCTTGAATACCGTGAATCGGCTGAGCCGGAGTACCCCGGCAAGAGACTGGACGCGTTCACTAGTGTCTTTGACGAAGTGTCAGGTGGCAGAGGTGTCCAGCGGTTGGGCATCGTCGGGTATCCGGTCACCACTGCACCCGTCTACGAAGGGGTGCACCAGGCGATGGCCGGCGGCGAAATCGTGCGGGCTGACGATATCTTGATCGAAATGCGCAAGGTAAAGAGCGAGAATGAGCTGGCGCTGCTGCGCGAAGCCTTCCGCATCTCTGAACAGGCCTTGGAGGCTGTGCTGAACAACATCCGGCCTGGTATGCGCGAGGTCCAGGTGGTTGGTGTTGCGCAGGAAGCCATCTATCGCTTGGGGGCTGAATATGAGGGGCATCCGCTGTATGTCCTCTCGGGTCGCAACAGCGCGAATGCTATTGGGCGACCAACCCACAAGAAGCTGGAGGAGGGAGAGATCATCCAGCTCAACATCGGCGCCCGGGTAGGTGGGTATTCTTCGAGCGTGGGGCGGCCGATTGTCCTGGGCCGTATGTCGGATGAGGTACGCGATTTTTTGCAGATGGGGCTGGATGCAGCCAACAAAACCATGGAGATCATGCGCGCTGGAGTGCCCGCCCGGGACGTGGCCCGGACTGTTGAGGACTTCATCACCCAGCGTGGCTATGGGAACTACATCCTCTACGGGCCTTGCCACGGACTCGGCCTCATGGAGTGTGAGCACCCCTGGATTGAGACCAACTCAGACTATGTTCTTCAGGAGAACTTCACCTTCCAGGTAGATTCTTTCCTGCACACACAGGAATACGGTGCGCGTTGGGAGGATGGCGTGCGGGTCACCCAGGACGGAGTGGAGCAATTCTCCTCCTATCGCCGGGAACTCATTGTGATTTAGCACCGATGTCGCTTAAGAAAGAGCGTTGGAGTGACGCATCTGGGGCAGACACAAGGGTCTGCCCCTAGGAAAACTTCAGAAATGTCGCCCGCCCCGGCGGTCGGGCTGGGGGGCGAACCCACGTGTTCGCCGTGAGCCAATAGGCATTGGATTTGGTATGCCATGAATCCACGTGATAGGGTGCTGGCTGCGCTTCGTCACGAGCAGCCCGACAAGATACCTTGGGCCTTGGAGTGCACCCAACCCGCGCTCGCTAAGTTAGCTGATCACTACGGCGTTCCCCGTCTGACTGATGTTGCATTCTTCGATAACTGGGTGGGAAATCATTTCAGGTTCATCGAGCCAGTAGGCAAAGGGCTGTTCCACGGCCTGGAAGAGGAAGTCGAGCCCGGCCTCTGGCGCGACGGGTGGGGAGTCATCTGGGATACTCGTGGCCTATACGGGGAAGGAGAGTGGGGGCGGCCGGTGAACTGCGTTCTGCCAGAGCCCACCCTCGCCCAATATAGGTTCCCTGATCCGCCCGGCCAGGACGATTTCGCGCATTATCCACGCCTTGTCGAGGAGAACCGAGAATACTTCATCATCGGGTTTGAAGGACATCTCTTCGAGGTTGCCTGGGCACTAAGGGGGATTGAGAATTTCTTAAGCGATCTGATCTTACACCCAGATTTCGTATTTGATCTTCTGCAAGGCATAACCGAGTATTACCTGAGCCTTATTGATGAGTCTGTCAAATACGGCATTGATGCCTTTGCCTTCGGTGAGGATTTGGGCTCACAGACAACGGGTTTGATTATGGGGCCTACGCATTGGCGCCGCTATTTCAAGCCATGCATGGCGCGCATGTTTGCCCGGGTCAAGGAGGCGGGTAAGTTCGTGTACATGCATTCGGACGGCCAGGTTGATGCCATATTTGAGGACTTCGTCGAAATCGGGTTGGACATTTACAACCCCTTCCAGCCGGAAATCCGGGATGTCTACGAGACCAAGCGGAAGTACGGGGACCGGTTGACTTTTCACGGTGGTATCGGAATTCAGGAATTGTTGCCCCACGGCACCCCCCAGCAGGTCTTGACTGAGATTCAGCGCCTGATCGGTGAGGTTGGGGCAAACGGGGGGTATGTCTTGGGGCCTGCCCACGCCGTTATGGCCGATACACCTGTGGAGAACATAGTCGCATTGATCGAGGCGGTGCAGAATCAGTGATGCCTCAATGGGAGAATGTTGCCCAATGACTTTCCCACTCAGCTATAAACCCGATGGTTATGACGTGTTGGGCCGGCTAAGGCGTCTGTACGAGGAACGTGATCAGGAAATCATCCTGGCTTCTATGGAAATACCCAGCACCGCGCTCCGGCAGATGGCAGTTACGCATCCCGCTGGCTTCTGCGAGTATCCGGATCCTCGCCAACGGGCCAGATTTTGGGATGCCCGCTTTTTGGAGAAGATAGGCGTTCGCGACGATTCGATCCCCAGCGCCTATTTGAGTGAGATGGACCAGGGGCTGTATGGCGGCTTGGTAGGCGGTGAGGCACGCTTTCTGTCCGACCCGGACTACGGTTGGATCTCTTCAATGGTCAAACCGATCCTGGGGGATTGGCCGGAGTTCGACCAATTAGCCCCCTTCGACCCGAATGATCCAGATAATGAATGGCTGGAGCGCTATCTGCGCCAGATGGATATCTTCTTGGAGGAATCACGGGGGAAGTGGTCCATCAGTCATTTCATTCTGATTGACAGTCTCAACTTCGCTTATGAATTGAGGGGAGCCACCGAGACTTATTACGGTGTGATGGATCACCCCGAAACGATGAAGCGGGTTATCGACTACGCTTTTGCCCTGAACGTCAAGGTTCAGAATCTCTTCTTTGACCGGGTGCCGCTTCTGGAAGGCGGCACGTGCAGCAACTTTGCCGGATGGCGGATTGTGTCCGAAAGCATCGACCCCTTCCACATGACTTCGGTCGATTATTTCGAAGAATGGGGAAGAGAACCGGCCGAACGGATGTTTGCTGCGTTCGATGGCGGGGTGATACACATTCACGGCAATGGTCGTCACCTACTGCCGGCAGCTTCTACTCTCAAGGGATTGAGGGCCATTCTTTTAGGTGATGACAAGGGGTTCCCGCTCGCCTATGAGATACTGGATCAGGTCCGGGAGCAGGTCGGTGATGTACCGCTGATCGTCTTTGATGTTGGGTTTGGAGAGTTTTGTCAGGCGCTCGAAGAGCACCGACTGCCAGGGGGCGTTCTTTATCACGTCAAGGATGTCCCGGACGTGGATTCTGCCAATCGCGCCATGGATCTGGTGAGGGACTACAGGTCATGAAGAGCGACGAGATCTCGCCGCGCGAACGGATTAGGCTTGCTTTGCAGCACCAGGAGACCGACCGCGTGCCGGTTGATTTCCTGGCCACGCCAGAGTCCTGGGCTAATCTGCAAGGTTATCTAGGCTTGCCCAGCGAAGAAGCAATCATGAAATACTTCGGTGTTGATGTGCGTCATCCCCGGTTGCGTTACGTTGGCCCTTCTTTGCCGACCTATCCCGACGGCAGCTATCAGGATGCCTGGGGCATTACTTGGAGTCCTACCCCCTATGCAGGGGGCGTCTACTATGAGCCTATCGGCCATCCTCTAGCCAACGTCAAGGATGCCAGTGAATTGACTCACTACCGCTGGCCTGATCCTGACTGGTGGGACGTGAGTTATTTGGCAGAGACAATTGCGGTTTGGGATAAGGAGGCGGAGTACGCGATTTTCCTCGATGACTTTGGCGACCCAGGTGGCTTTTACGAGATCGCCAACTATATGCGGGGTATGGAACAGATCTTTCTGGATATGGCGCTGGACCCAGATGTCCCCTTTGAGATCATACGACATATCAGCGATGTCTACATCGCGCTGGCAGAAAGGGTGTTGACCACGTTGGGAGACCGGGTGGACCTTATCTGGACCAGCGACGATATTGCCCATCAGCACGGCATGATGATGTCGCTCTCTATGTGGCGCGACCTGATCTTCCCCCACCACCAACGTTTCAACCGCCGTGTTCACGAACTGGGTGGTCGGGTTATGTATCATTCCTGCGGCTCCATTGTGGATGCTGTACCTGGCCTGATCGAAATGGGTATTGATGTTCTGGACGTGCTCCAGTTCTCTGCGGACAATATGGTGCCTGAAGATCTGAAATCGAATTATGGCGATCACCTGTGTTTCCACGGCGGAGCCGACGTGCAACAACTCCTTCCGCGCGCTACCGAAGGTGAGGTGAGGACCACCATCAGGCATATCATCGATGTGATGGGGGAAGGGGGTGGCTTTATTCTATCTCCCAGCCACGCCGTGCAGGTGGATACGCCGCCGGCCAATATTGTCGCCATCTATCAGGAGGCCGGCAGTTTGATGGATAGCCTGCCGAGCGCCGTGAGTTCTGTAACTGTACGTACCTACTACGGGCCCACCCCGCCGGATTCCTAGACTGGAAGGCTGGAAGATTGGGAGACTGGATGTGTCCAAAGGATCGGGGGATGTGCCTGGCTGAAGGTCTTGCTTCACGCCATGTGCCAACCTTCCAGTCTTCCAAACTTCCATATGTCTCATCCTGAACATTCAACAAAACAACCGGGAGTTAGAGAAGGAGGATTTCGATGATTACGCCAAAAGTTGGATTCATCGTCTATGGTGTGCACAAGGACGGGCTGTTAGACCCTATGGGCACTCCATTTATTGACGACCAGCTCATCACCAACGCCAAAAATGCTCTCCGCGAGGCGGGGCTTGAACTCGTGGAGCACGATGTCATTCTGGCCACCAAAGCGGAGGCCAGGGAGTGTTTTGCCAAGTTCAAGAAAAGGGACGACATAGACGCTGTGGTCTTATTTTCTGGCACCTGGGTTTGGGCCGCTCATTTGATTGGAGCCATCCGCGATTTCGCCTTCACCGGCAAGGGGATTGTCATCTGGACGGTTCCTGGTTCGCAAGGCTGGCGACCAGTCGGAGGCCTGGTGCTTCAGGGCGCGGTGAAAGAGGTTGGCATCAAGCATCGCTTTGTGTATGGGGGCTATGATGACCCCAGAGAGGTTGACCGCATTCTGTCTTACTGTCGTGCCAGTCATATGAAGAACAAGCTGAATATGAGTACCCTGGGTGCCTTTGGTGGGCGCGGTATGGGACAAACGTGCGGCGTGGCGGATCCCTCGCAATGGATGAAAACCTTTGGGGTGGACATAGATTCCCGCGACGTCACCGAGCTGATTGAAACCGCCCGGGCCATTCCGGACCAGCAAGTCCAGGAGGCGCGAGAATACATTCAAACCCTCTTCGCAGATCCGGTGCCCGATGACGAGATGTCTGATCGCTCCATTCGTCTCTATCTGGCCCTTAAGCAACTTGTCGCCCGGGAAGGGTTCGACTTTTACACCATTCAGTCGTTCCCAGGCATGGGGGATGACTACTCCGCAACCTCTTTTGCCCAGAGTATGATGCTGGAGGATGGAGTCGGCACTTCGACTCTGTCCGATTTTAATACGGCTATGGTTGCCAAGTTGCTCACAGATCTGAGCCAGGAGCGTGTGTACTACGGAGACCTGCAGCACATCAACAAAGAGAACAACGAGATCAAGATCATTGGCGATGGCGCCTGCCCTCCGTCTCTGGCAGGCAAGCTGGGACCGGCTACTTTCGCCGAACACGGCATTCCCACCGAAGGCGAGGCAGGCGGGCTATCGGTCCAGCTTGTCTGCAAAGCGGGTGAGGGTGTTCTGGCCCGACTGGGACGCAACAACGGTGAATTCGAGATGGTCATCGCACGCTGCACGGTTTTTGAACCGCCCCCCGACGAACTTGAAGCCCGCAAGCTTGAGTGTGGTATACCTTTTTGGCCCCACGCCTTCGTGACTGCGCAATGTGACATACAGGACCTGCTGCAAGCGTGGAACAATGAGTATGCCGTCCTCGGCTACGGAAGCCACCTCTACGACGATTTGATCGCCTTTTGTGAGTTGACCGGGATCAAGGCCATTGCTCTGTAGGGTGAAGACCCTTGGCCGGCTGCCGCGCCGACAGGTGCACCTTCCCGGCACGAGGCAGTCTGCCCTGCGGCCAGTCCACGGGCAGGACGGGCAAAATCCTGAAGGTCTGGGTAATAAATAGGAGATCATGGTGACAATGCAAGGTGTGCAAACGTTACACGAGATTCAAACTCAGCCTGCCGCCTGGGAAGCTGTGCTCGGCGCAGCCCGGGAAGGGGCTCAATCTTGGCAAACCTTCTTCGCTCAGGAGCAGAACGGCCCAGTCCTCTTCTTTGGCTGTGGTTCGACTTACTATCTTTCCCTGACGGCTGCTTCTGTTTTCCAAACGCTTACTGGTCAGCCGGCGCGAGGGGTTCCGGCTGCTGAGCTTTTCCTCTTCCCAGATACCTGGATCCCTGCCGAACCCAAACTATTCGGGATCGCGATCTCCCGTTCCGGTACCACCACCGAGACGATCCAGGCAGCGGACCATCTTTCCCAAGCCTACCAGGCGCGTATTGCCTCGGTTACTTGCTACGGTGATACACCTCTGGTAGAGCGATCTTCGCTTACTCTCATCTCGCCCCAAGGTCACGAGCAGAGCGTGGCGCAGACTCGCTCCTTCTCCAGCATGTTGGTTGGTTGCGTGGCGTTGGCCAGCCTGGTCGTGCAGAGCTCTGACTTCTTGGAGAAGCTTTTTTTGCTGCCTGCCCTGGGCGAGCTTCTGATGCAGCGCTACGAGTCTCTGGCTCGATCATTGGGGGAGAACCTCAGCCTCGCTCAGGTGTTCTTCCTTGGCTCTGGTCCTCGGTATGGCCTGGCCTGCGAAGCTATGCTCAAGCTCAAAGAGATGTCTCTCACCAGTTCTGAGGCATATCATTTCTTGGAGTTCCGTCACGGGCCAAAATCTATGGTCGATGATAATACCTTGGTGGTCGGGCTGCTGTCAGACAGGGCACGAGAGGCGGAGACGGCTGTGCTGCGTGAGATGAAAGAGTTGGGAGCCACAGTTTTGATCCTGGCCGATGCCGGAGACGGGCTGGAGTGGGCCGATCACCTGGTGTGTTTCGAGGCGGATCTGCCCGAACTGGTTTGTCTGCCTCTCTTCCTGCCCGTCCTCCAGTTGTTTGCTTACTATCGTTCCGTGAGCAAGGGCTTGGACCCGGATGCGCCTCGCCATCTGGATGCGGTTGTCGAGCTGGGCGAAAATCTTTAGCAAGAGACGGCATGTCTAGGAAAATCCTCGTCATTGGCGAGCTAAATGTTGATTTGATTGTCAGCGGCCTGCCATCCCTACCAGCACTGGGTCAGGAGTTGACTTGTACCGGCTTCTCTCGGGTTTTGGGCAGTTCGTCGGCCATCTTTGCGCGCGCCCTCGCTGGCTTGGGCGCTCAGGTTGATTTTATGGGCAAGGTCGGAGATG
>WOR8_10004843_pt1 | contig 21344 bp, 19 predicted proteins | sample DeeMarSeWOR38_10_FD_19890 | JGI IMG/M metagenome (IMG submission 19890) | reverse complement strand
CGACAGCCGGATCATAGATATTATGTTCGAAGACATTGATCGATCCATCGATGCGCACATAACCGAGTCGTTCATTGATACGGTTCACGCTGCGCAGGAAGGTTGACTTTCCGCAACCGGATGGACCGATGAGCGAGGTGATGATGCCCCGCTTGATGTTGAGGTCGATATTGAACAGGGCCTGAAACGTCCCGTACCACAGATTCAACTTCTGCGTCTGGATGGCATATTCCACCCGGGTTTCACTGACCGCCTGGCTGCTTGTATTCATCACTTGATCAAGTTTTCCATGAACGCTGTAGTTGTTCACGCAATAGCACGAAGGCGCAAGGTTCCAGGCTATTGCAATGAAAGGTATTAAAAACTCCTTGCGGGCGTTTTTGCGACCTGGCGCGGGTTTGTCTTTCCGGAGTGACTCCGGCAAATATTCCCCGGTTATCCAAATCGTCCCTCGACGTAATCCCGGGTACGGGTATCCTTGACCTCGCCGGTGAACAGGTCCTCGGTCTCGCCGATTTCCACGCATTCTCCATTGAGGAAAAACGCGGTCCGGCTGGCGAGGCGCCGTGCCTGCTGTACCAGGTTGGTGACCAGGATGATGGTCATTTCCTGCTTCAGTTCCTTGAGGACGTCCTCGATACGCATGGTCGTTACCGGGTCAACGGCGATGGAGAACTCGTCGAGCATCAGCACTTCCGGTTCCTGCGAGAGTGCGCGGGCGATCGTCAGTCGCTGTTGCTGGCCGCCGGAGAGCAGGCTGCCGAGCGAGTTCAGACGGTCCTTGACCTCGTCCCAGAGCGCTGCGCGGGTCAGGCAGCGCTCGACGATGACATCGAGATCGGCCTTGTTCTTTGTGCCTGAAAGCCGTGGCGCGAGGGCTACATTATCGTAGATCGTCATCGGCAGTCCGACCGGCAGGGGGAAAACCACCCCGATACGGGAGCGCAGGGCATAGACGTTTTTCAGGCGCCGGATATCCAGCCCGTTGAACAGGATCTCACCGCCGACGCGCATGCCGGAATTGAACATGTCCATGCGGTTCAGCGTTTTCAGGAAGGAGGTCTTGCCGGCATTGGCCGGGCCGATAATGCCGAAGATCTCGTGCTCACGTATTGCCAGGCTGACGCTGCTGAGCGCGGGCTGACTGCCATAATGAATGGACAGGTTGCGCACTTCCAGTTTGACGGGGGCCTGTTCCGCTACCGGTTCAGGTGTATCCACTGCTGTTTGCATACTGGCTACCATTTCTTTTTACCCCGCAGCCAGGTACGGAAGGCGATGGAGAGACTGTTCATTATCAGCACCATGGCGATGAGCACCAGGGCAACACCGTAAGGCAGGTCCTCGGGAACACCGGGCACCTGCGTCGATACCACGAACAGGTGCAGGGACATGGCCATGGTCTGGTCGAAGATTCCCTGTGGCAGGAACGGGGTGAAGAATACGGCGCCGGTAAACATGATGGGCGCGGTCTCGCCGGAGGTGCGCGATACCTCGAGAATGACACCGGTCAGGATGCCGGAGATCGCATTGGGCAGCACCACGCGGCGGATAGTCTGCCAGCGGGTGGCGCCCATGTTCCAGCAGGCCTCGCGAAACGCATGGGGAACCGCCTGCAGGGACTCGCGGGTCGCGACAATCACCACCGGCAGGGTCATGATGGCAAGCGTCAGGCTGGCTGCCAGGATGCTGGTGCCGAAGCCGAAGAACAGCACGAATGCGCCGACACCAAACAGGGCATGGACGATCGACGGCACGCCGGCAAGGTTGATAATGGCAAGGTTGATGATACGGGTGAACCAGTTCTCGCCGGCGTATTCGCTGAGGTAGATGGCCGCGGCGATACCAAGAGGCACGGAAATCAGCAACGCCACCGCCACCAGCCAGACGGTACCCAGCAGGGCAGGGAACAGGCCGCCCGCCGTCATGCCGTCGGTCGGGCTGGTGAACAGGAAGTCGATCGAGATGACCGAACTGCCCTTGACGACCAGGGTGCCCAGGATGAGCAGCACCGGCAAAATCAGCAGCATGGTCATCAGCAGGAACAGGGTCTTGTACAGACGCTGGACCCGCTGGTTTCTTATGTTGAGTTGTGAGATCTCGAACATGACGATTAGCCCTTGCGCACACCGCGTACAACCAGATCGGCGGTGAGATTGATAACGAAGGTGATCAGGAACAGGAAGATGCCAATGGTGAACAGTACCTGGTAGTGGTCGGAACCCACGGCGGTTTCACCCAGTTCCGCGGCAATCGTTGCGGTCAGGGCGCGTACCGAGTCGAAGATACTGTGCGGAATGTTGATCGAGTGACCGGTCGCCATCAGTACCGCCATGGTCTCCCCGAAGCCCCGTCCGACACCCAGCAGCACGGCGCCCAGCAGTCCGTTCTTGGCGGCCGGCAGTACCGTCTTGTAAATCACCTGCCAGCGGGTGGCCCCCATGGCCTCGGCGGCTTCCCGGTAGCGGTCTGGGACCGCCTTGAGCGCATCTTCGGCGATGGAGGTCATGATGGGCGCGGCCATCAGTCCGAGGATGATGCCGGCGTTCAGCACGTTCAGCCCCACCGGGACATCGAAGACCTCGATAATTAGCGGGTTCATGATACTGAGACCGATGAAGCCCCAGACCACCGAGGGAATGGCGGCCAGCAGTTCCACCAGCACCTTGAGTGCCTCGCGTGTCTTGCCGCTGGCAAATTCGGCGACATAGATCGCCGCGCCCAGCGAAAACGGGATGGCCACCAGCATTGCCAGTCCGGTGACGCTGGCGGTTCCGGCGATCAGCGCCAGAATGCCGTATTCCGGGTCATCCTCCTCGGCGGGATACCAGTAGGGGGAAGTAAAGAATTCCATGAAATCGAAACGGTCGAGGATGAAGCCCAGGCCTTCCTTGGTGATAAACACAAAGATCCCGACGATGAAAATGATGGCCGAGATGCCGCCGATGAATACCAGCGCCTGGACCAGCTTGTCGATATACCAGTCGGCATTGCGCCGGTCGAATGACGCCATATCGCGGGCCTGCATCAGTTGCTGGCCTGGCATCTCAGGGCGCTCCCTCGCCGCGCAGCGCTTCCATCAGGTCACGGACCTGCATGGCCGTATCACGGTAGAGTTCCTCCAGCCGCTTGATGCCGGCCTCGTCCTCTTTCTCTGGAGCGGGGCCGACGTCCCATTCCAGGGGGGTGGTGTGGAAGGGGATCTGTTCGAAGTAGGATCTGACCGCGCCCTGCAGGCTGACAATAACATGCTGTCTGGAGAGTTCCAGTGGCGTCATGTCCAGCGGGCTCGGCCTGGCGTCGACAGCAAGGCCAGTGCCGCGGCTGTCGAGAAATTTCACCATGGCCGGGTTCAGTGCTGCGGCTGGCTGCCGCCCGCCGCTGGTGTAGTTGCCGCTTCCGGGAAAGTTCTTGCGGGCAATGGCCTCGGCGATCTGGCTCTGGCAACTGTTGTCCTCGTCAATGAAGAGGATGTTGTACATCTTGGGGGCCTTGGTGTCCCCGGTGGTCGCGAAGACCGTTTCCTCGCAGAGGTTCTTGGCCTGGTCCGCGACCCGTTTCAGCTGGGTGAAAACGGCGAACATCGCCAGCGCATTCCTGACGCTGTCCCGGTCATCATTGGCCATCAGCTCTGAATAGATGACATCCAGGTCATTCTCCATCTGCTCTTCCATGATCATGGTGGCTTTCGCCATTTCCGGGTTGAGCTCGTTGAAGGCCTTGATAGACTGGCCCAGCATGAGGTGTGTCTCATTGCCGACACGCTCCAGTTCATGTGACATCGGACCTGACGGAGGTGCAGAAAGCTGCAAGGATTCCCTGGCGATGGTGACGGCGTAGTCACCGATCCGTTCCAGCTCGATGTTGGCTCGAATCACGGAGGACAGCATACGCAGGTGACCGGCAGTCGGCAGGTGCAGGGCAATGAATTTATGGCATAGATCATCGATACGCCGCATGGAGCGGTTAATCGTGTGGTCTGCGATAATGGTGGCGGATGCGAGCTTGTCGTTGCCGGTTTGCAGCGCATGCATCGCATTTCTGGTCGCTGTTTCCACCAGAACGGCCATCTCGGCCACCTGCTTGCGTACATTGGTGAGGTCTCTTTCCAGGCGTTCTTCGTAGTGACTCATGGTCTGGCGTCTCGTGGTTGCAGCTGTATTGCCGGGTTGCGCCTCGCTTGCCCGGTCTATGTACCCGCTATTCCGGGTCGGGTGCGTGGCACCTGACCCGGCGGGCTGTCTGTCAGGGAACGCGACTCAGTCGCACTTGACGCCGCGTATCGGCGCGTAGCCTTTTTTCACCAGGATACACTGTCCGGCGTCACTCTTGATCCAGTCCATGTAGGACTTGATCTCACCCTCGGGTTCGCCGTTGGTGTACATGAACAGGGGACGGGCAATCGGGTAGCTGCGGTCGCTGGCGGTGGCAACACTCGGACTTACGCAAGCGTCCGCACCGTCTTTTGCGATGCAGACCATCTTGAGGTGGTCTGTTGCATAGGCCAGGCCGCTGTAGCCGATGGCGCAGGGTGTCTTCTCGACCAGGTCAACCACATCCTTGGAGCCGTGCATATCCAGTGTTCCCTGGCGATACTTGCCTTTCTTGCCAAGCACGGTTTCCTTGAAGTACGCATAGGTGCCGGAATTGTTCTGGCGGCTGACCACCACGATTTCGTCCTTGCAGCCTGGAACGGTGATGCCCATGTCCGACCATTTCCTGACCTTGGGGTCGCGGCCGTAGATGTCCTTCAGCTGTGCCAGCGTCATGGATTTCACCGGGTTGTCCTTGTGAAGAAATACTGCCAGTGCATCATAGCCGACGACATGCTCGACCGGTGACTGACCGTTTTTCTCGGCCAGCTTCATTTCCTTGTCCTTCATCTTGCGGCTGGCGTTGGCGATATCCACCGTGCCGTTGATCATGGCTGCAATGCCGGTCCCGGACCCGCCACCGGAAACGGCAACGGCCACCTCGGGGTTGACCTCGGGGTAGGCCTCAGCCCATGCCTGGGCGACGTTAACGAGGGTGTCGGAACCCTTGTTCTGGATCAGGGTGCGTGCCTGCGAGGTGGCCCCTGCCAGCAGGGCGGACACCATCAGCGTTGTGGTAAGTACGAGTTTCAGCTTCATAGGTTGCATTTCCTGTTGAGTGTCAATTCGTCAGATCCGGATACCGTTTTTACCCGGCACATTTCCGATGGCCGCTTCACTGCTGTTTTGTGACACCGATATTTGAATGGTTCCCATAACGGCTGCTTCATTGTATTCGCCGAATGTTACGGTTGTGTTACGGTTTGACATAGAATTCGTGGCAGCGGCTGTCGTGTGGCCGCCTGGCGGGCATGACATTCAGAAGGTTTGGCTGCCGACTGGAGCGGCCGATTTGTTACTGGTTCCTGGGTGAATACCCCGTCAGAAAACTAACAGTGCCTGCGGGGTAGCAGGCTGGTCGGTACTGTATTCACTGTTGCTGATCCAGTGCGGCGAGTGTTCTGGCCAGTCCCTGGATCGTCACGATACCCCGGTATTCCCCTTCATCCACAACAAAAATATAACTGGTATCGTTTTGTTCCATGATGGCAAGTGCCTTCAGGGCGGAGGCGTCAGAGTTGATAGTGAGGCCCGGCTCCTGGCTATAGGGATCTACCGGATTGTCGAGTAACTGCCTGACCTTGGCTTCCAGGTCATCTGTGCTGGACAGCTGGTCACCCAGGATGTGGGCAGTCTCGACCATATATTCAGGGAGGCAGGACATCTTGAGGATGTTCTTTAGTGTAATGCGGCCTCTGATGCGACCCGTCTTGGTGCAGAAAGGCAGTGCGGGAGCATTCACCCGGCTGCATTCGGTGAATATTTCCCTCACGGACATGCCGGGGGTGGCAACTTTTGTCGGGATTAGTACCTTTTCCAGTTTCACGGCAACGCCTACAGATAGCGAAGGTAAATATAGATACTGGCAATCAGAATGCTGAGTATCATCATGGGGAAGGCGGCTGCCATGAACGGGAGAAAACGAATGCGGTGCCCCGCGCGCTCCGCAAAACCGGCGACGATCAGGTTGGCGCTGGCGCCGACCAGCGAGCCGTTGCCACCCAGGCAAGCGCCCAGCGCCAGTGACCACCACAATGGCAGCAGATTTTCAGCGCCGCCAAAGGTTGGCGCCATTGACTTGATCAACGGGATCATGGTGGCGACAAAGGGAATATTGTCCACAATAGCTGATACGATGGCAGACACCCATAGTATGGTCATTGCCGTCAGGGTCATGTCCCCCCCAGTCAGGTTGAGGGCATAGTCGGCAAGCATTTTAAGCGCCCCGGCTTCTTCAATGCCCTTCACCGCGATGAACAGGCCAATGAAGAAGAATATCGTCACCCACTCTACCTCGCCAAAGGTGCTATGGACATCTTCCGACTGCGCCTCGGCCTTGTTTCCCAGGTTTGACAGCAGCATCAGTAGTGCAGCGCCGAACATGGCAACCGTTGCAGGCTCGAGATGCAGCGGGTGCGCCATTACGAATCCCGCAATAACCAGGGTAAGCACCACTAATGATTGTTTCAGCAGCCTGGGATCCGTTATGGCTTCCTTCTCTTGGAATCGCATAATGCGGTGGCGTGCAGCATCCGTTGCCTTCAGACGACGCCCCCAGGCGAAATAGAAAATTCCCAGTGTCACCAGCAGGATTACCGGTATTATGGGTGCCAGGTTCAGGATGAAATCGTTGAAGGTGAGCGGTACCGCCGAGCCGATCATGATGTTGGGTGGGTCACCAATCAGGGTTGCCGTTCCACCGATATTGGAGGCAAAGATCTCGGCGAAAAGATAAGGGTAGGGGGCGAGTTCCAGTTCGTGACAGATCAGCAATGTCACCGGTGCGATCAGCAGGACCGTGGTGACATTATCGAGCAGGGCAGAGAAGATCGCTGTAACCAGTGAGAGCATCACCATTATTCCCCAGGGGCTCGCATTCACCTTTTTCGCAGACCACACGGCGATGAACTGAAAAACGCCGCTGCGTTTCGTGATTGCCACTATTACCATCATGCCGGTTAGCAGGCCAAGGGTATTGAAATCAATACCGCTGATGGCCGTCTGCTGATTGATGATGCCCAGAATGATCATCAGGCCCGCGCCCAGCAGTGATGCGATGGCCCGATTGACCTTCTCCGAAATGATGGCGGCATAAGTGGTAATAAACAGGATGGATGCGACCCAGAGCGGATCCCAGCCAAAGATTACCCGGGTAGCGATTTCATCGGAACCGTGCATGGTCAGTCCCGCCTACCTGTCGCCTGCTGGCTGGTCAGTTTCGGCCCTGCCAGGATTCCTGCCGTCATTTGCCTCGGGACCGGTTGCCATGCCTTCATTGAGAAGCTTCATGATGATTCTCTCCATGACGTCCCAGGCCGATACCATCCCGACCAGTCTCCTGGTTGTTCCCTCAATGACGATGACAGGGAGGCTCGAATCCTTGCTGTGGTCAATAAGTTCCAGCAGCTGCGGGAAGGTAGTATCCGGCGTGCAAAAGAGCAGTTTTTTCTCTTTCTCCAGGAATTCCGACACGGGTCGTGTAGCAACATGTTGCCAGCGTTCCAATATCTGCTCTGTTTCGTCAGGCAGAAAGCTGAGGTCCGTGATACTGTACCGGTTCAGGTCACGTGCTGCTATCGGCAGCAGTAAACTGCTCAGGCGACGAACGCCGAAGAGCCCGATAAAGGAACCATCGCCATCAACCACGGGCAGGTTGCGTACATGATGCCGGTGCATGACCTGAAGGGCATCAATCACCTTGTCGGTGGGCTTGAGCGTGATCACGCGGTTTGTCATGATACTGTCGGTTGTCATGGATGTATGCCCTGTCTGGACTGATTTCAGGATCTGCTGACTGAGTAAGTGGCTAGTGCAGAAGCAGGCCCGGAATCCCTGGTGGCGTGGTCGGAAACCTTTTCCGGCGCAATCCCCCCTTGCCTGTGTACAGAGACCAGTATAATGCCACCGTTTTTCATGAATGCCCTGTTCCAGAGCGGTTACCGGCGTTATGCAAAGACGGCCTCCGGCGTATTGTTGAAGTCCTTTGCCAGGGTTTCGATGGTGATGCGCATGATTTCGCGGAATGCCTTGTCCCTGCCGCTGTTGATGACGATCGGGATGTTCGTGCGATCAGCCTCGGACAGCAGATAGGATTGCAGTCCCCAGATTTCATCAAAATGCTGTAGATATCGATCCGCTCTTCGCTGCGGCACATTGGTGCCACGGCCCCGAATTCTCTGCTGCAGTTGTTTACGCTTCAGCATGCCCAGCATGACTGGCATCACAACGGCTTCATCATTACCCTCGAGTTTCTCCACGAATGCCGGATGAATATGGACGCCCTCCAGGATGAGTGATACCCGCTCTCTCAGCGCGCGTTGAATAACGGCCTGGATCGCGACGGACAGCAGGTCCGCCTGGCTTCGGTAGCCATTCACCAGCAGCGTCTCCGGGTCCTCCCTGAAAGCCTCGGGTTGTTCGGGCAGCGCCGTCCAGGCAGTAAATGACGAGGTATGCAGTACCGGCAGCAGTTGCCTGGGCAGCATGGTCCGCATGACCTCTCGCAGCATGTCCGTTGACTGGGTGCGGACGATATCCAGGCGACTTGCCAGTATGGTGGCAATGGTGCTTTTCCCGCATCCCGCTGTGCCGCCGATCAGGAAGATAAGAGGCCGGCCACTGTTGACGAAATCACGCCAAACCAGCCAGCGGTGGGCGACGGCAGGCCCCAGGCCGTCTGACTGCATTAGATGTCTGTAGGTCAGTTCACCAAGTCGCCGGGATGTAATGACTTCCAGACGCTGGTCAAGGAGTTTCTGGTGGACGGTGGCCACAATCTCCGTGGCCTCTTCAGTGGTGAGGCCGATCGTCTCAAGGGTGTTCTGGTATTCGAGCCTGTAAAAGGGGGTCAGCTGCCCGTCACGCTGTTCCACCTGCATGGTAAAGTTCTTGCTCTTCTTTCTGTAGCGGGTGCTGACCTGATCACCCGAACGGGCGCTGAGCAATTCTACGACCTTCCGGCGCAGTTCATGCGTGGTTATGTGTTCTGCATCGCCCAGTTCGTTACGAATTTCCGTTGCCAGGTCGTAGGCATCCTTGAAAGGCAGTCCTGCGTCCTGCAGGGAGCGAATCAGGATGCCGCGCAGGAAGGGAACGCGGGTATTTTCTTCCTCGTCTTCGATAAGAATCTTTGCCATGTAGTATCCTGCCAGCAAGTCTGTTGCGATTGGGGCATCCAGAGAGGTATCAAGGCTGTTACTATCAATAATATCGGTTTTGCGCATTCCGGTTAAGGCTAAATAAAGGCTGCGGATCTAGAAAACAGGAGGATAGTCATGTTCAGGACAGCCGAGCTTGGGCAAGTCATCCCGAAAAGCGAATACAATCAGCGGGAACCTGTATTACGGCAGGCCTTGCTCGAGGTGCAGGCGGATCTCAGGGCAAGTTCCCGGTTTCCCGTCATTATCCTGTTCGCTGGCGTGGACGGCGGTGGCAAGGGGGATACCGTTAACCTTCTCAACGAGTGGATGGATCCGCGCTGGCTGAGAACGCGGGCCTATGACGATCCTTCCGATGAAGAACGCGAGCGGCCGGAATACTGGCGTTTCTGGCGCGATCTGCCGCCGAATGGTCAGATTGGCCTGTTCCTGAGTTCCTGGTATTCCCAGCCGATACTGCGCCGGGTGTACGAGAAGGATGACGAGGCAACCTTCGATGACCGGCTTGACCGTATCCTGGCGCTTGAGAAGGCGCTCGCCGATGACGGGGCGCTGATCCTCAAGTTCTGGATGCACCTCAGCCATGACGCACAGAAGCGACGTCTGAAGAAGCTGGAGAAGGACCCCCTGACGAGCTGGCGTGTCACCCAGCGGGACTGGGACCACTGGCACATTTATGACCGGTTCGAGGCGGCGGCGGAACGTACCATCATGCGTACCAGTACCGGCCACGCGAACTGGACCATCGTCGAGGGCGTGGACCCGTGTTTCCGCAGCCTGACGGTCGGGAATATCGTACACGACGAGATCGCCAGGCATCTTGAGGAAATCCGCAAGAAGGACCTGTTGCTGGAGGAGCTGGCAGCGGGTCACAAGTCGCCGCCGATGGCGGTCCTGCAAGGGGAGGCAGATGCAGCAGCCGCTGTAATCCAGCCGCTGCAGGTAGCCACGGTGCTGTCCAGCCTGGACATGTCGCTGCATCTAACCAAGCCTGACTACAAGAAACAGTTGAAGGAGTGCCAGGCACGGCTGAACCTGCTGCACCGCAAGGCGCTGAAGAAAAAGATATCGACCATTCTGCTGTTCGAGGGTCCCGATGCCGCCGGCAAGGGCGGCGCGATCCGCCGGGTCACCCGGGCACTGGATGCCCGCCACTACCAGGTCATCCCGATTGCCGCCCCAACGGACGAGGAACGCGCCCACCACTACCTGTGGCGTTTCTGGCGTCACCTGTCGCGTGCCGGCCGCATCACGATATTCGACCGCAGCTGGTACGGGCGTGTCCTGGTGGAGCGGGTTGAAGGGTTTGCCACCGAAGAGGAATGGAAACGGGCCTTTGCGGAGATCAACGAGTTCGAGGAGCAACTGACCGACCATGGCATCCTGGTGCTCAAATTCTGGGCGCACATCACCAAGGATGAGCAGCTGGAGCGTTTCAAGGCCCGTGAGCAGACGCCGCACAAGCGCTGGAAACTGACCGAGGAAGACTGGCGCAATCGCGAGAAGTGGGAGGATTATGAACGGGCGGTAAACGACATTGTCGAGCACACCAGCACCCATACCGCCCCGTGGGTCCTGGTGGAGGGCAATGACAAGCGCTACTCCCGCATCAAGGTAATCAGTACCTTCTGCGACCGGCTGGAAACGATGCTTGGCGAAAAAAAATAACTGGTATTCCGGCGTCGCGAGACTGCACTTCCAGATTACCGTAAGTTGCCTGTGATCGTTCGGGGGAACCGGGCTGCGGGCTGGCAGGCATTTCAATCCGGGAGCATGATTTTTGAAGCCTTGCTTGATCTATGTCATAACATTATCAGGTGCCCTGGAATTAGTCTTCTAGGGTGCGGAACCAGCCTGTAACCCCCTAGCGCGGTGAAGGCCACAGGAGATAGTAACCATGTCATCCAGTAATCCATTAGCAGGCGTGTTTGGCAAATCACCCTTTGGGGCCATGCAGGCTCACATGCGTGTCGTCCTGGAATGCGTGCACGAAATCCCCCCTCTTTTTGAGAAACTCGCCGCAGGCGATGAAAACGGTGTGAAATCGGTGATGGAGAGGATCTTTGAACGCGAAGCCGCAGCCGACAGTATAAAGAACGAGTTGCGCAGCCACTTGCCCAAGAGCCTGTTCATGCCGGTGGACCGGCGTGACCTTCTGGAGGTTCTGCAAATGCAGGACTCGATCGCCGACACGGCCCAGGATATCGCCGGGCTGCTGGTCGAGCGGCCCATGGAATTTCCCGAATTTCTGCAGGAGCCCATGCATGCGCTGACACATCGCTGTGTTGATGTATGTGAAATGTCAGCAAAAATCATCGAGGAGCTGGACGAATTGCTGGCCATGGGTTTTCGCGGGCGCGAGGCGAACCGCGTCGAGGAAATGGTCGATGCGCTGAACAAGCTCGAGGATGAAACGGATGTGCTGGGGCTTGAGCTTTCGCGTCGACTGTTTCAGCACGAGGACGAGATCAAGCCGGTATCCGTAATGATGTGGTACCAGCTGATCCAGTGGGTCGGGGACCTGGCCGATTACGCCGAGAAGGTTGGAGACCGGCTGCGTCTGCTGATAGCCCGGTGATCTGCGGGCAGTGACCGAATGCTGCCGGTCACGGAGGTTTCCGTGATTACTCTTTCGGTCACCGGCGGGGGCTGACAGCACGAGAATGAAAATGAACAAGGTCGGGCAGGGGCCCCGCTGCAGTGAAATATCTCTAACAGAAACTGACTCAGGAACTGGCTAATGGAAATTATCGAAACATATGGATTCATCCTTATGGCCCTGGCAGTTATCTTCGGGCTGTATATGACCTGGGGTATTGGCGCCAATGATGTGGCAAATGCCATGGGCACATCCGTGGGGTCGGGTGCAATCACGGTCAAGCAGGCGATTATCATTGCTGCCATCTTCGAGTTTGCCGGTGCGTTTATTGCCGGCGGTAATGTTACCAAGACCATCCGGAAAGGCATTATTGACCCCTCATCAATCGTCAATAACCCGGAGATCCTGGTCTTCGGGATGCTCGCCGCCCTGCTGGCCGCAGCCATCTGGCTGATGATAGCCACATCCAGGGGGTGGCCGGTTTCGACTACACACTCCATCGTAGGCGCCGTGATCGGCTTCGCAATGGTAGGTATCGGGGTCGATGCAGTGGAGTGGGTAAAGGTCAGCCAGATTGCTGCCAGCTGGGTGGTGTCTCCGCTACTGGGGGGCATCATTGCCTTCCTGCTCATGATGAGTATCCGTCGACTCATACTGAATACGGAAAATCCTTTCCAGAGCGCACGGCGCTGGGGGCCGGGCTACATATTCCTGGTGGGTTTTATCATTTCACTTGTCACCATGTTCAAGGGTCTTAAGCATCTGAATATCGAGCTGTCTGTTGGCATGAGTTTCGTGGTGGCGTTGATTTTTGGTGTCGCACTGGCCATCGTTGGCTGGCTCCTGATCAAACGTATTGAGGTCGATCCGGCTGCTGATCGTGATTTTCACTTTGCCAGTGTGGAGAAGGTCTTCACTCCGATGATGATATTTACCGCCTGTGCCATGGCCTTTGCGCACGGATCGAACGATGTCGCTAATCCTTGGCGGTACCGGCATCGTTGTCGGTCTTGCAACAATGGGGTACCGGGTGATGAAGACAATCGGCAGCGGCATAACCCAGCTGACTCCGAGTCGCGGCTATTGCGCGACGCTCGCGGCGGCCGCAACCGTCGTGCTGGCGTCGCGTACCGGTCTGCCGGTTTCCACGACACACATTGCCGTGGGTGCCGTGATTGGCGTCGGTCTTGCACGTGGTGTCGGTGCCATCGACCTGCGCGTGATCGGCGGTATCATTGTCTCCTGGCTTGTGACGCTGCCCGTGGGCGGCGTGCTGGCGGCACTCTTCTATTTCACCCTGAAAGGCATGTTCACCTAGAGAAGTCATTATCTGCTGAACTGTCACAGGCTGTACGATGTGACATCCGGCCGGGATTGCATTGCTGCCCGGGGCATGATGTCACAGAGTGATCGGTGGTTACCTGATACGGTAATATTCACTGCTGGTTCGGCATGTCATTTGTCTCACCTTTTCGCCAGCTTGCGGTCCAGCAGGCCAGCAGACCATGGCAGCGTGCGGGTGCACATGATACCGGGCGTTTTGCCGCATTCCCCACGCTAAAAACGTTTGATCATCAATCCGCGCTTCTTGAAACAGGGTGGCAACGGGTAGAATTATCCTGAGCCGGGCAGCAACCCTGCCTGAAAGTCGTGACGTTCGACTCACCCGGGAAGCCAGATGTCTCTTAGAACCGCCGAAGTTGAACCGGTTGACTGGATGAAGGGTGTCGCTGTTCCCCGTGGTGCCCGGTTTCGCCAGATCATCGTCACCGGACCGCCGGGCAGTGGCAAGTCCAGCCTGGTCCAGAGGCTGGGAGGCTGGCCGGAAGAGGGCTGTATCGATCTCGTAATGGATCACTGGTGGCGCAGTCGGGTACTGGCACTCCGGCCCCGGGAGGTGCACTTCAGGATCCCCTTCACAGGGTTTCGTGACAGTCATACTGTGTTTGACCTGGAATGGCTTGCAGCGCCGTCTCCGGTGGATTATGGCCGGATACGGATTCCCCCGGGCAGGAGCTGGTCTTTTTTGCAAATCGACTGGAGATCGCGCTTCATCTTCGATTTTCAGCTTCCGCCACCGGAACGTGTTTGCGAACTACGCAAGACACGCGCTTCGGCTAAAAGTCACCCGGTCGACAGCGTGCTTGAAAAAGCTCAAGTCGAGCGGCAATGCGCTGTTTACGAATGTCTGGCTCTGCATTTCCACCGTTGCGGGATGCGCGTTGTCGTGCGTACCGATTATGGAGGCATGCCCCGTACTATTATAGATGTGGATTTTCCCGGGGTGGGGGATGCCAATGGCAGCGCTTTGCCGGAGTGACGCAAGGTGCGCAGACATGTCCCTGGGCTCTCATTTAACTGGCACCATTATGGTGTTCAGGTAAGGCCCTGTATACAGGGCGCTGGAGAGAAATCCGGATGGACAGGCGGCATGGCACTGCCTGTTACCAAAGAAAAGCACTGGTCTGTTTCCCGAGCACGGTCCCGTCAAAGACACGTCTGGCGGCTGAGCCGGCCACACCATAGCAGACATGCAACGGCAGCAAATGCTCCTCCCTGGGGTGACAGTAGCGGGCATGCGGTGCATCTTCCCAGTCGATCAGGCTTTGCCGGCGTTCAGGTTCCGGGATGTCATTGCGGGTGCAGGTCTCCATCAGCCAGTCCTCAAAAGCGGCATTCATGGGGTCGGATTCTGCCCGGCCCCTGAACGAAAAGGCCTGCATGTTGTGGAATGAAAAGCCGGACCCGATCACCAGTACATTCTGTCGCCGAAGGCTCGACAAGGCCTCGCCGATGCGGATATGCGATTCGGGATCAAGACCTCGGACCAGTGATAACTGGACGCAGGGGATGCCGGCGTCGGGGTACATCAGCTTGAGCGGAATGTAGACGCCATGATCAAATCCTCGCTGATCATCCTGTCTCGCCTCGATGCCACTGTCTTTCAGTAACTGACCAATGCGGGATGCGAGCTCCGGTGCACCCGGTGCGGGGTAGTGGATACGGTATGCCTCGGCCGGGAAGCCGGAGTAGTCGTGTATCAGTGATGGCGTGGCACCGGAGGTGATTGTCACACTGTCCGATTCCCAATGTGCGCTTACAACGGCGATCGCCGCTGGCCTGCCCAGTGTCGATGTGACGCTGCCCAGAAACCTGACCAGCTCCGCATGATGCCTGTTGCCCAGCAAGGGCAGGGGGCCGCCACCGTGAGGGATGAACAGAACCGGGGATCGGGTACTGCCAGTGTCGCTGTTCAAGGTGTCGTGTAGCCGGTGCGGTCAAGCCGGCATTGTTGTTCATGGGGACTGCTCATGCTCTCACAAGCGTCCAGATGCCGATGCCGATAAAACCGATACCGGCGATATAGTGCAGCTGCTTTTCACCAAGATATGCAGATATCACACCGCCAGCCAGCACCCCGATACCCGAAGCGACGATCAGGGCCAGCGAGGCGCCGAAAAAGACTGTCCACTTGCTGACTTCCTTGTCAGCCGCAAACAGCATAGTTGCGAGCTGCGTTTTGTCTCCAAGTTCCGCGATAAAAACCGCAATAAAGACGGTAAGTAATATCTTCAGATCCATAAATTATCCTGCTATTGTGTGCTTGCCAGCCAGCTGTAGGCGATAGTATTCATGGCTGAATACAGGATGTTATATATCATGGGGGGTTGTCGCAGAACAAACTCGCTAAGGTGCTGGTGGAGTACCGGCGGTTTCCATCGCTGAGATGAACGGCCTGCCGGAGTATCCAAAGCCGGTTACATCCATTTATACAGATTTACATGTGCGTGTTAGCATGTAAATTGTCCGCCATGCCGCCGGGAAATCCCGGGATTGCCGGGCTCGCAATGCTGAATTGGGGTGGTGCGCAGGCCAGGCGCGACATTTGCCCGTTCACTGGAGACCAACCTTGAGTGAGTTGTTTTACCTGTTGCTGTTGCTGGTTCTGTCTGGAGTCTTTTCAGGTTCTGAGACGGCGCTTGTTGCGCTGTCTATTGGTCGCGTGAAGGGGCTGGTCAGGGAAGGGCGGCATGGTGCCGCGGCGCTCTACCAGCTGAAGAAGGACCCGTCGCGCATGCTTACGACCATACTTATCGGCAACAACCTGGTAAATATTGCAGCCTCCGTGATGGCTACGGTCATTGCCACACGCTGGTATGGCAGTGCCGGTCCTGGTATAGCCGTCGGCGTGCTAACCATACTGATCCTGGTCTTCGGCGAGATCACGCCCAAGAGCCTCGCCACCCGGTATTCCGAAAGTATTTCGCTGTTCATCGCGCCGCCACTTCTGGTATTCATGCGCCTGATCTACCCGGCCGTCTGGCTGTTTGGCCACTTTACGGCCTGGGTCCACCGGCTGAGCGGCCGGCAAGGGGATCCCATCGTCACCGAGTCGGAGCTGATCAGCATGCTGGAGTATGGCGAGAAGGAAGGCACGATCGAGCATGATGAGCGCAAGATGATCGAGCGTGTCTTCGCGTTCAACGACCTGAAGGTCCGCAAGGTCCTGTACCTGCGGGACCTTCTGTCGGCCATTGACTCTGACCGACTCGATGTCCCGTTGACCGAAATTGCCCACGAGCCGCTGTACGTATCGCAATACCATGCTATCGACGAGCTGTTCGCCCTGATGCGGCGAGAGAAGCGGGTGTTTGCTATCGTGGTGGATGAATACGGTGTTGTCAGGGGGATCGTCAGCCTCGAGGATCTCCTGGAGGAACTCGTCGGTGAGATCTATGACGAGAGTGACGTGGCGCCGTTGGTCGAGACCGGTGCCGACGAAAACGAGCTGGTTGTCGAGGGCGCGGCTGAGCTGCGCGTCGTCGAGGACTATTTTGGCCTTGAATTGCCCGGGAAGCCCACTGATACGGTAAGCCTCTGGTTACTGAACCACACTGAAACCATTCCGCAGGTGGGAGAGGTATATGTTATCGACAGCCTCGATGTCAGGATCCGCAAGGCTTCTCCCCGTAGCGTCGATCAGGTCAGTATCAGAAGCTCCGTCGCCGGTGATGCGGCATAAGGACGCTGCCTGCGGAAGGGTAGGCTAGACAGCCTCTGGCAGCGGCTGTTCCTCTTCCTCTCCCTCTCCCTCGGGCACCACGGTCTTCGCCATTCGCTTGGCAAAATAATAGGTCCGTTTGAGTTTCTCGATGATGTCCATCTCAATAGTATAGGCGGCAAGCCGGTTCGGCTCTTCTGCGACGAGGCGTTTCGCCTGGTGCATGGCGGCCTTGTCTGTTAGTTTGCTGATCACCGCTTTCATGCTGGTGACCTCCTGGGCCGCCACGGGGTCGTTTTTGACAACGGCCGTGTTTGCCAGTTCCGCCGTCCGGGATACGGCGTCATGCAGCTTTGTCAGCATCTCCCGGGTCGATGGGCTAATCGAAACCCCCTCACTGATCCTCTGGTTACCGAGGTACACCAGGTCCGTTTCAATGATATCGCCAATGTTCTCCAGTTCGTTTGCGGCGGCCATCAGGCCAAGCAAATCACGCGTTTGTACCTCGGTCAGTGGCTTCCGGCTGATGTCTCCAAGGTAGGTGATGATATGCCCGTGCAGGGCATCCACGATATCGTCGATCCCGGCAACCTGTTTCAACGATGTACGGTCGCCGGCGAGGATTGCCGGCATGATCAGGCGCAGCATTTCCATGACGCGTTCCCCCATGTTGCCGATCTCGAGACGGGCGCGATCTAGCGCCAGTGACGGGGTCTCCAGCAGCGAATCGTCGAGGTAGCGCGGCCTGGCCAGTTCCTCTTCCTCCAGAGGCCGGTCCGGCACCAGCCATTCCACCAGGCGCGCAAACTGTCCTGTCAATCCGATGAAGATCAGGGTATTGGCTATGTTAAAGACTGTATGCGCATTCGCAATCTGCCTTGGCGTGTCGGCAGCGAGACGTTCGGCCCCGGCAAGTCCACCGTGAGACGGTGACAGCCAGGTCACAAAATCCGCCAGCTGGCTGATGAAGCTGACCCAGAGCAGTACCCCGAAGACGTTGAACATGACATGCACGATGGCAGCCCGGACAGCCTCCCTCGGTTTGCCGATCGATGCCAGCATTGCAGTCACGCAGGTGCCGATGTTGGCGCCAAAAGCCAAAGCTATGCCAGCGGGGAGCGTGATGAATCCCTGTGTGGCCATGACGATGACGATACCGGTAGTTGCCGAGGAGGACTGAACAAGCGCGGTAAATGCCGCCGCGACCAGGATGCCGACCAGCGGGTTTTCCATCCGGGTCATAAGATCAAGGAACGGCTGGTAGGAGCGCAGCGGGTGCATTGCATCGCTCATCACGCTCATTCCGAAAAACACCAGGCCAAGTCCCATCAGCATGCCGCCGTACTGCTTGATCTTTTCGTTTTTGGAAAAGAACAGCATGCCAAAGCCGACTGCAACCATCAGCAGAGCAGCCTTGGTGACCTTGAAGGCCACGATCTGTGCGGTAATGGTGGTGCCAATGTTGGCGCCCATGATGACGCCGATCGACTGGGCCATCGACATGAGGCCGGCCGATATGAAGCCGACCACGAGCACGGTGGTCACCGATGAGGACTGGATTATCGCGGTTACGAAGGCGCCGGTGATCGCGCCCATGAAGCGGTTGGTGGTTAGCCTGGCCAGGATGATTTTCATGCGCTCGCCGGCGACCGCCTTGAGTGAATCCGCCATCTGTTCCATGCCGAACAGGAACAGGGCGAGCCCGCCGAAGAGCTGCATCCCCATGGTCCACCAGTCCATGGTTTCACTGGTTGCGGTTGCACTGGCAGCGGCCGGTAGCAAAAGGCAACTTGCAAGGAGAAATATGCTGTATGTCCTTGAATCTGCTGCGGATACGCTGAATAATCTGGGCCGGGATATCATGTCTTCGGGCTCATTTGTCCTTTTTTACCTTTTCCGACTTGATGATGGTGACCGGTAACGATGCCAGCCTCACGACCTGTTCGGCCTTGGATCCCACCAGTGCATGGTAGAGGCCGGTCCGGCCCTGGCTGCCCATTATAATCATTCGCGCCCCGGACTTGTCGGCCACTTCCAGAATACGGTTGACCGGCAGGCCAGTGACTAGTTTGGTACCTGCATCGGCTATGGCTGTCAGGTGGGGATGTGTTTTGCCAGTTTCCTGCATGAAGTTTTTCAGCATGTCGGCTGCAACATCCTCGAGCTTGTGCAGGTGTTTTTTCCTGTGCTTTACGGCGTAGTATCCCGGCGCTTCGCCAGGGTCGTGCACGACATGCAGCACCAGCAACGGTGAATGCATCAGGGCCGCAAGCTCGGCGGCATACACCAGTGCGGCTTCAGAGTCGGATGAAAAGTCAACGGGTACGAGTATGGGGCGGTCGTCTTTGCTGGATGACATTAATGGTTTTCCTCAGGATGGTCGCTGCCGTTGACGGCTGAAAGTTATGCCCGAACCCAGGCCGTCAGTATGTCTGGTGATACTCATTTCCCTGACTCAGGCCTGCCAGCCCTGTGGCTGATACAGATGGTCATGGATTATTGCTTCGCAGACGCTTGTGAAAGTGATTCAGCAGCTTCTTCCTGAGCTTGGCCTGGCGATGTTTGAGCGCGGCGGTCATGCGTTTCTGCGCCAGGTCGATGAAGATTTCCTGTGAATCCTTCATGTCCCTGCCATCGGGTGACTGCAGTTCCACATAACTGCCGTCGGCCTGCATCTCCCAGACATTCTTCCTGCTGGATAACTGTGCATCCAGGATCAGGCGCAGCTCCTGCCGTAACCTCGGTTCCTCAACCGGCGCGATGACCTCGACGCGGCTCTCCAGATTACGCCTCATCAGGTCGGCCGAGCCAATGAAATACTCTTCCTGTCCGCCATTCCGGAAATAATAGATGCGGGAGTGTTCGAGGAATCGGCCTACCAGACCGATGACACGAACATTCTCGCTGAGTCCCGGAATATTCGGTCGCAGGCGGCAGGTGTCGCGCACAATCAGGTCCACCTTGACGCCCGCCATGGACGCCAGGTAGAGCGCCCTGACGATGTCCGAGTCCTCGAGTGCATTCATCTTGAGCTGTATATGCCCCGGTGTTTCCTCGCTATGCAGTTTCGCTTCACGTTCGATCTTGTCGATGAGCGATTGCTTCAGGGTGTAGGGGGCGGCCAGTATCTTGCGATACTGCGGAGGCGGTGAATAGCCGGTCAGGTAATTGAACAGCTCGGTCAGGTCCTGCGCAATGGCATCGTCGCAGGTCAGCATGCCGAGGTCGCTGTAGAGCCGCGACGTACCGGCGTGGTAGTTGCCGGTGCCGATATGGGCGTAACGTTTCAGGCCGTTGAAATCCTTGCGGACCACAAGTATCACCTTGCTGTGGGTCTTCAGTCCGACAACACCATAGGTGACATGGATGCCCACCTGCTCGAGCCGTCGTGCCCAGCGGATGTTCTGTGCCTCGTCGAAACGGGCCTTGAGTTCGACCAGCACGGCAACCTGCTTGCCGTTAAGGGCAGCCTGTATCAGCGACTCGATAATATTGCCTTCCGAGGAAGTCCGGTACAGCGTCATTTTGATTGCCAGAACCTTCGGGTCCTGGCTTGCCGTGCGCAGAAAACGCTCCACGCTGGTCGAGAACGACTCGTAAGGATGCTGCAGCAGCAGGGCCTGGCGCTCGCGGATGATGTGGAAGATATTCCGCTTGTCATGGGCAAGGCGTGTGTTGTCGATTGCCGCATGAACCGGGTCATGCAGTTCCGGTATGTCCAGGGCGGCAATCTCGAACAGGTCACGCATGGCCATCAGTGATTCCACCTTGAAAACATCGGCCTTCTCGTCAAGGCCCAGTTCGGCGGCCAGCATGCCACGGTGCGTCGGGCTCATGTCGCTGGAGACCTGCAACCGGACTATCGGCGCAAAGTGCCTGTCCCGGAGTTCCGACTCGATCATTTCCAGCAGGTCGTCGGCTTCCTCCTCGTCCGACTCGACGTTGGCGTTGCGGGTGACGCGGAACAACCCGGTGGAGATGATTTCCATCCCCGGGAACAGGGTATCGAGGTTTGCGGTGATGACGTCATTCAGCGTCACGAAGGTGTTCTTGTCGCCGACACGAATGAAGCGGGGCGCGATGTCCTTCGAGACCGGCACCTTGACGCGGGCGATGTGCTGGGCGCTGCCGCCGGGATGGCGCAGTGAAACGAGCAGGTTGAGGGCAAGGTTGGAGATAAAGGGGAACGGGTGCCCCGGATCCATTGCCAGTGGCGTCAGCAGGGGAAAGATGTTGGTGATGAAATGCTCGCGCAGCGTGGCCTGTTCTGCCTGGCTGAGTTCGGCATGGCTGACGATGTGGATATCCTGTTCTTCCAGCAGTTCCTGCAGCCTGCGAATGATGACGTTCTGCCTGCCGTGCAGTTCGCGCACCACGGCATGGCATTCTTCGACCTGCTGGGCGGGTGTCCGTCCGTCAACCGTGAGCTTGCTGATGCCGGCGGCAATCTGCTGCTTCAGTCCACCGATGCGCTTCATGAAGAACTCGTCGAG
>WOR8_10001825_pt1 | contig 21352 bp, 16 predicted proteins | sample DeeMarSeWOR38_10_FD_19890 | JGI IMG/M metagenome (IMG submission 19890) | reverse complement strand
GAAAATATGTGTCATACCGACCATGACGCCAAATTTATTGTGCAGGATCTTTAAAGGGCTGTCGATCAGGCCGAGGGTGCTGAGCACGATATTAATGACGCCGTTGCGCTGCAGCACGATAATCCAGGAGTAATTGCGCACCAAAAGACTGATCATGAAGGAAAGCGTGATGGCCAGCAAAAAGAAATTACGAATTCCGGGCTTCGCCCGGCGCAGAACATAGGCAATCGGATATCCGACCATCAAGGCTGATAGCGTGGATAGGATGCTGATTTGGAATGTGATCCATAAAACACGCGAATATAATGGTGTTTTGAAAAAGTAGATATAGTGCTTCAGGTCAAAATCGGGACTGAAGAGGCTTTTGAGCAGAACGCTCGAAATGGGCAAAGCAAACAATAGGATAAGGGCCAGCAGGGCGGGCACCACCAGCAGAAACTGACGGAAACCCCTGTAGTGCCAGAAACTGATCGAAGAACTTTTATCCAACACAACGCTCCCGGATACAGCTGTTGACTTTTTCAGGAATTCACAATCGGCAGTCCGCGGCGGTGTCTTGCCGCATCGCAAAACACCGCCGCCTAAGGACATGCGTCAGGGTTCAAAACCCCGCTCAAGAAATGAGCCAGGTCTTCCACTTTTCGGTAATCGGTGCCAGATTCGGCCCCCAGTAATCCGCATCATGCGCAAACTGTTTTTTGAGGTTATCGGCATAAGACGGTAATTCCTTGGCCCGATCCGGCGTAATATATTTGAAGGCGTTTAGATTGGTGGGGCCATAAGCAATCCACTTCTCCATCTGCTCACCCTGGCGCTCAGCCGACAGCGCAAAGTCGATGAACTTCATGGCCAGATCCCTGTTGGGATTGCCCCGCGGGATGCACCACCAGTCCAGATCGAGACAGCCGCCTTCCCAGACGATTTCCAAAGGCACGCCTTTTTTCTGGGCAACGTTAACCCGTCCATTCCAGGCTGAGGAGTAGTGCGCTTCGGCACTCGTCAACAGTTGAATCTGCTGGGCACCGTTTTGCCACCAGACCGTGATGTGCTCTTTGATCTGGTCCATTTTCTTGAAGGCGCGGTCCACGTCTATGGGATAGATCTGATCCATGGGTACGCCGTCGGCCAGTAAGGCGAACTCCAAATTAAACGGAGCCTGGTCCTGGAGGGCCCGCGGGCCCGGAAAGTTTTTCACATCCCAGAAGTCGGCCCAGCTGGCGGCGGGCTTTTTGTCGCCAAGCGCTTTTTTGTTATAAGCCAACGAGGTGGTCCAGAAAATGTTACCAACGGCCGCTTTGCGGATGGCCTTTTTGTCGATGCCCTCTAGATTAACCATATTGGTGTCGATGGGCTCCAGTAAATTTTCGAGCTCACCGCGCGCAACATGCCGCGTTTCCAGATCCACCACATCCCATTCATAGGACTTCGTATCCACCTGGGCCTTGACTTTAGCAATATCGGCACCGGAATCTTCGATGATTTGAACCCCAAATTTTTCGGCAAACGGTTCAAAGAAGGCTTTGCGCTGGGATTCTTGATAGGAACCGCCATAAGAGCTGATCTTCAGGGTGCCACCCTTGGCCATGGTGGTGTGAACAAACGGTCCTACGGATGCGCTTACCACGGCCGCGCCGGTGGCCGCACCGGCGGTGACGATAAATTCACGACGGGTCATGCCCTTTTGGTTTTGGGTTTCTTTTTTCTTTTTCATTCCACACCTCCTTGTGTGTTTGGTTTATGGCAAAAATTCACCTTACTTTAACGCCAGCCCGTGGCGGGTTCGCCAGCCAATGGTGATATCACCTCCGATCTTGAAATTCTGTGCCGTGGGCCCGCTTTGCAATTTTACATCGACGATAGTTTCCGCCGCCAGGCTGACGCGATAGATCCTGGCTTCACCGACATAAACAATCTCTTCAACTCTACCCCTAAAGCGGTTGACGATATCACTGGAATCTTCCGCGTCTGCTGTCAGGATTTGAATTTTTTCCGGACGGATGGCAACCGAAACTTCATCGCCGGGATTTGCGTGGTTGAATTTTTGCACCCAGACTTTTAGACCTTCGCCGGTCTCGACAGCGGTCCGTTCATATTCGGTTTCAGCGATCCGTCCGCTTAAAAAATTGGATTCACCAATAAAGTCGGCCACGAAAAGGTTGGCCGGCATCTCATACAGCGCCACCGGCGTCCCGAGCTGAATGATTTTGCCTTCGTTCATGATGGCGATCCGATCCGACATGGTTAGCGCTTCTTCCTGGTCGTGGGTGACATAGATCACCGTAATATTTAACGACTCATGAAGATGTTTAATCTCCAACCGCATGTGGTCACGCAGTTTCTTGTCCAGTGCGCCCAGCGGCTCATCCATCAGCAGGATTTTGGGCTTAAAAACAAGCGCCCGGGCCAAAGCGACGCGTTGCTGCTGACCACCACTAAGTTGGTGCGGATACCGCCGCTCAAAGCCCGGTAGCTTTACAAGCTCCAGAGCTTCCTGAATCGATCGTCGAATTTTATTCGCCGGGGCTTTGCGCATCTTTAGGGGAAAGGCAATGTTGTCCGCGACGGTCATATGCGGAAACAGGGCGTAGTTTTGAAATACCATGCCGATGCCGCGATTATTCGGCGCAACGGTGGTAATGTCTTCATTTTCCAGCAGAATCTCACCTAAGGAGGGAATCTCAAAACCGGCGATCATATTCAGGGTGGTGGTCTTGCCGGATCCGCTCGGGCCCAACAGGGTCAGGAACTCACCGTGCTCGATGCTCAGTGAGACCTCATCGACGGCCCTGACATCGCCAAATAATTTGGAGACTTTGATAAGCTCAAGCTGATATCCCATCGAGTCCCTCTCAAGCAATAACCGACAGGAATTAAAATGAAAGGACTTTGCCCTGCTGCAGGGCTGGATAATGACGCGTATAACGCCTGTAATTTGAAACGCTCAGTTTAGGTTCATACATGATCCAGCTAGCCGGGTCAAGGAGGTGAATGCAATCCAGTCGCGCCGCAGCCGGCACTCAGGGAAATATCTTACCGGGATTCAGGATGCCGTTGGGATCGAAAAGGTTTTTAATCTGCTTCATCCAATCCAGGCTTTTGCCGTGCTCGGCGGTCATGTACTTTTTCTTGCCCAGGCCCACGCCGTGCTCGCCGGTGGCGGTGCCACCCAGATCAAGTGCTTTGGACACCAGACGTTGAACCAGCCGGTCAATTTGGGCCCATTGCTTTTGATCGCCTTTCTTGCCGGGAATATTAAAGTGTACGTTGCCGTCGCCGGCATGACCGAAGGTATACCCCATAATGCCGGTGGCCTTCATCTCCTCGACAATGGCAGCAATAATGGCAGGATAGGCCGTATTGGGAACAGCCACATCAACCACCAGGGTGCCGCAATCCGGATGGGTGCGGATAATCATCTCACCCAAGGCATGCCGGGCTTTGAAGATACGGTCTCGCTCGGCTTTGCCCAGACCGGATCTGAATTCGGTACACCCCTGATCATCACAGATCTCTTGGCCCATCTCCAAAACTTCTGCCAGATGGCCGGCGCTGGAACTGTGAAACTCGACAAACAGGGTGGGTGAAACCTTCAGGCCCAGCTGCTCTTCGCGGTTCATCAGCTCGATACATTCGGGACCCAGCAATTCCAGAGCAGCCGGGTTGAGGCCCGCTCGGATGATTTCAAAGACCGCCTTGCTGGCCGCTTCTACGGAGGGAAAGGTGGCAATGGCGGCCGAGTATTCCACCGGAAAACCCACCAGGCGCAGCGTAGCGGCGGTCACCACCGCCAACGTGCCTTCGGATCCCACCATTAGATGAATCAAATCATAGCCGGAGGATGTTTTGGTCGCGCGGGTGCCCATCTCGATGATTTCACCGCTGGCCAAAACCACTTCAAGCCGCAGGACATAATCCTTGGTGGAGCCGTAATAGACCGTGCGGGTTCCGCTGGCGTTGTTGGCAATCATGCCGCCGACGGTGGCACGGGCGCCGGGATCGGGCGGGAAAAACAGGCCGGTATGCCGCAGTTTTTCATTCAAATCCTGATAGATAACACCCGGCTCCACATCGGCCTGGAAGTCTTCGGCACGGATATTCAAAATACGGTTCATCTGTGAAAAATCCAGAACGATGCCCTTTTGAATCGGAATCGGGTTGCCTTCCAGGCTCGAGCCGGAGCCCCAGCCGGTTATCGGGATACGGTGCTCATTGGCATATCTTAATATAGCGGCCACCTCGTTGCGATCCACCGGCCAGATGACGGCTTCCGGCCGACTGGGTGCATGCTGGGATTGATCCTTGGCGTGCAGGTCAAGAACCGATTCACCGGTGGAAAACCGCTCCTGCGCAACCATGGTCTGCAGCTTTTTGATGTGGTTCTGGTTAAGAGCATTGAATTTCAAAACAGCCTCCTGTATATGTGACATGCGGTTTCAGAAATGTTTTGCTCTCTGAATAAGACTTGACTTCACTGTGTAACCTATATAGGAAAGAATATCAAAACAAAAAATGAATTGCATTCAGTCCGCGCTCAAAAGCGAATTCATCGTTTTCGCGGTATGATGTCAAGCAGTCACGCCTGTCAACTTTCAACGCCCAAAAGGAAGGAGGGTCATGATGAAAAAAAATACGCTTTTCGTCATTTTAACGTTGGTGGTGGGCCTTTTTGCCATTTCAATGTTTCTGCTGCCGGCCAATGCTTTGGCAAAGAACATCAAAGTGGGAGTCATTGACTGTTACAGCGGTCCCGCTGCCTTTTTCGGCAATGATGCCCTCAACGGGTTTAAACTGGCTTTAAAAGAAATAAACGCCGAAGGTGTTCTGGGCAACAAAATTGAGTTTACCACCCGCGATTCAAAATTTAAAGTCGACCTGGCGCTGAATTTTGCCAAAGAACTGGTTCTGCGTGAAAATGTGGATATTCTGGTGGGTACCATCAACAGCGGTGCCGCGTTGGCCATATCAGAAGCGGTGGCCAAAAGGGAAAAGGTGCCGTTTATAGCCTGGATTTCCAAAAGTGAGAATATCACCGGCAAAAAAGGGCATCGCTATGTGTTCTCGGCCGGTGAAAATACCGCCATGGCCGGCAAGTCCGGCGGTGTGGCCCTGGCCGCCAAGCCCTATGTCACCTACTGGATTGCCGGCGACGACTATGAATACGGGCATGCAATTGCCGATGCCGCCTGGAGAAACCTCAAAGAGCGAAAACCTGAAGTGCAGGTCATCGGTAAATCCTGGTGGAAGGTCGGTGAACCCGATCTGGTTCCCTACGTCACAGCGATCATGGCCGCCAAACCGGATGCGGTCATCTTTGCCACCGGAGGTGCCAGCATGGTCAATATCATGAAGACCATCAAGGCCACCGACATGGCCGACAAAATGGGGATTTACATTCACAGCGCCACCGATTATGCCGTCTTAAAGCCGCTGGGAATGAATGCGCCCGAAGGTGTTATGGGAACCATCGACTATCACTTTTATTATCCGGATATTTCCGCCAACCGTCGTTTTGTCGATGCCTATAAAGCTGCTTATGACAGCCCGCCCGGTTTTCCTGCCTTTCAGGCCTATATCACGGCGCATTTTATCGCCGAAGCTTATAAAAAGGCCGGTTCCCTGGATACCGAAAAATTTATCGATGCCCTCGAAGGTTTACAGATACAAAGCCCGGCGGGCAGGATTGAAATGCGCGCCTGCGATCACCAGGCCATTCTGCCGATGAATTTTGGGGTAACCAAGCTCTCGCCCGAATATGGTTTTGCCATTGCTACGGATATTCTTACCCTGCGGGGAGCGGAGGTGATGCCCACCTGCCAGGAGATCATGGAGGCCAGAGGCCAATAAAACCAATTTGATTCCATTTGCCCGCTTGCCATCATTGACGGAGTCAGGGTTCTGTTCAGAGGTTGCGAAGATTGAACAGGACCCTGACCCACAGTGCAGCGGGGGGCATGTCATTTGGCAATGGAGTGCTGGCGTATTGGCCGAAATAATATGACGCTATTTTAAACCCAGCATTTCATTATTCCAACATTCCTGTTCTGATCTGCATCTATTGCGTTTTAACTGAATAGGCCTGTCTAAATGTGGACTGTTGCAAGGAACCTTTGCCATGGAAGGTGCACAGGCAATAACTTTATCGGCTTTGAGCATTACATTTCTGGTGGGACTGAGCCGAGCCATGATTTTGTTTATCGTAACTTCAGGCTTGAGCTTTGTACTGGGGGTACTGCGGGTCCCAAACGTGGCGCACGGCTCCCTTTACATGATCGGCGCCTTTGCTGCTTATAGCATTTCAACCCTGTTTGGCGGCGGCTCACTCGGATTCTGGCTGGCCCTGATTTTCGCACCGCTGGTAGTGGCGCTCATCAGCCTGATTGCCGAACGGACGCTGTTCTGTCATCTCTACAAGCGCGAGCACCTGATGCTGCTGCTGTTTACCTTTGCCCTAATGCTGATCCTGGGCGATCTTACCAAAATGACCTGGGGAGCCGATTACCGTTCGATTATGGCACCCACATTTCTTCAGGGCTCTGTTTCTATTCTTGGTTCACCGTTTCCCAAATACAATCTGTTTCTATTGGTCATCGGCCCGCTGGTGGCCATCGGCCTGTGGCTGTTTTCCAACAAAACCAAAATGGGCAAAATTGCCCGCGCTGCCGCCGTGGATATGGAAATGGTCGGTGCCATCGGCATCAATGTCAGCTGGGTGTTTGCGTTTGCATTCGTGCTGGGCTGTCTGCTGGCCGGACTGGGAGGCGCCCTTGTCGCGCCGACTATCAGTGTGACCATTGGCATGGATCATAACATCATCATCGAGGCCTTTTTAATCGTTACCATCGGCGGATTGGGAAACATGTGGGGCGCTATGGTCGGCTCACTGATTTTCGGCATCACCCAATCCTTCGGCGTGTTGTTCTGGCCGCAGTTTGCCATTGTGTTCCCCTATCTGGCGGTGGTGATCATTTTAACCCTGAAACCGACCGGTATGCTGAAGTCGGTATGGTAGGATGACGTCCCAGAAATAGATAATAAAATGAGAGCGGGGCGAAATTAACGCTCCTCACTGTGGAACGCGCGCCATTTTGATCCGAGAGACAGGGTGGATTATTCCTGGGATACACGCATAAAAGTGGTTTCAAAACCTCTTCTAGAAAGGAACTGGGTTGTTTAACACGATGCTCCGGAAAAAATCATTCGGCATCAGTATTCTTATTTTTGGGATTCTGCTGCTGGCGCCTGCATTTCTGTCGAGATTTTACATTTACTTTCTGGCTGTTATTTTTGTAACCGCCCTGCTGGCCATGAGTTTAAATTTATGCGTGGGCCATGGCATGCTGTTTCAATTTCACCACGGGGTCTTTTACGGTGTGGGCGCCTATACAGCCGGATTGTTATTGGCCAAAACTTCCCTGCCGTGGTGGATGGCCTTTGTCGCAGGGCCCCTGGCGGCCGCCCTAGCGGGATTGCTGATCGGTATGTTCTGCATTCGCCTGAACAGACTGTATTTCGGTATGCTGCAGATCTCTCTGGGATCTTTGATCTGGGCCATTGCATTTCGCTGGTACGACCTTACCGGCGGTGACGACGGCATCCACGGCATCCCCATTCCTGAATTTATTGCATCCACAACCAGTTCTTATTTTTTTGTTTTAATCGTTACCGGCATTTGCCTATTCCTGATGTTTCTAATCTTAAAATCGCCCTTCGGCTCCACCCTGCAGGCCATTCGCGACAACCCCGAGCGCTGTGCGGCCGTCGGCATCCATGTCCGCCGCCACCAGCTGATAACCATTGTCCTCGCCACATTATTTGGAGGGGTGGCCGGCGTCCTTTTTATCATCGTGGAAGGATCCATTTTCCCGGATCTGCTTTTCTGGACGTTGTCGCTTGAAATATTTATCATGTGTCTGCTGGGAGGATGGTTTACATTTGCCGGTCCCATCTTAGGCGCTGCCATCATCGTATCCCTGCGCACCTTCGTCGGCACCTACACGGAATACTGGACCCTCATCTTAGGCGTGATTTTAATACTGCTAATATTCTTTCTGCCAGAGGGCATCATGGGCTATAATTACCGGCAACTGTTTCGATCGCGTGCAATCGAAAGCCAAGTGGAGTAAATCGATGCTTCGCGTGACAAATTTACATAAGGCATTTAATGACTTTAAAGCTGTAGACGGTGCCAATCTAAGCATCCAAAAAGGACAGCTGGTAGCGGTGATCGGCCCCAACGGAGCGGGCAAAACCACTTTGTTCAATCTGATTTGCGGGCAACTGCATCCCGACAAGGGCAAGATTCTATTTGCAGATGAAGACATCGGTAAATTACCGCCCCATGTCATCTGTCGTAAAGGCATCGCCCGCTCCTTTCAGATTGCCAATATTTTTCCGCGACTTTCCGTCTTTCGCAATGTGCAGGTCTCGGTTCTTTCCCAGCAAAGACTCAGTAACAAACTGTTCCATCCGGCTGCTCAACTGGCCGTGGACGAAACCAACCACATCCTGGAAAGCGTCGGCCTTTTGGACAAAAAAATGGACCTGGCCGGTTCACTATCCCATGGAGACAAACGCATTCTGGAGATTGCCATTGCCCTGGGAAATGAGCCGGAGTTGCTGATCCTGGACGAACCTACCGCCGGTATGTCTCCGGATGAAACCACTACCACCATGGCCTTGATTCAACGCCTCGCCGCCGAGCAGGGCCTGACCATTTTATTTTGCGAGCATGATATGGAAGTTGTCTTTGGTGTAGCGCAGAGCATCATGGTCATGCAGCAGGGGAAGACGATTGTTCAGGGCGACCCCAAGACGGTGCGGCAAAACGCTGATGTCCAACAAGCCTATTTAGGAGATGAATGATGCTCGAAGTTGAAAGTATTCACACCTACTACGGCTTGAGTCACATTCTTTTTGATGTGTCTTTGAAGGTAAAGGCGGGGCAGGTCGTTTGTCTGCTGGGCCGCAACGGCGCCGGCAAGACCACCACCTTCAGAAGCATTATGGGCTTGAACCCGCCATCCCGCGGACAAATCCACTTTAACGATATCGATATAACCGGCACGCCGCCTTACAAACTGGTCCGGCAAGGCATGGGTTGGGTTCCTGATGATCGCCGTATCTTTGCCGATCTGACCGTCGGTGAGAATCTGGAAATTGCCGAGCGCAAAAGCACGACGGGAGAGCAATGGGACAAACAGAAAGTTTACGACCTGTTTCCGGCCTTGAAGGAAATGGACAGCCGCAGGGGGGGCCTGCTAAGCGGCGGCGAGCAAAAAATGCTGGCCATCGGGCGGGCGCTGATGACCAATCCACAGTTTCTGTTGCTGGATGAGCCCACTGAAGGATTGGCGCCGGTACTGGTCAAAACCCTGGGCGAGCGCATCCGAAAGCTCAAAGAAGTCGGTTTGACGGTTCTGCTGGCCGAACAAAACGTGAAATTTACGCTGAGGTTAAGCGATTACGGCTACATTATCGACAACGGTCGCATTTGCTACCAGGGGCCGGTTGATGAACTGGTTGACAACGAGGAAGTCAAACATATCTGCGGCATCTAAGTTTTCATTTCAGAAATGGCCATTTTTCACTTCTGAAATAAAAACTAAATATTCAAATAAAAGAAATCTTCGGCAGGAAAAAGATGGAAGAGAAAAAGGTTTTTCAAACCGATAGGGCGGCGGTGACCGGCGGGCCCTATTCACAGGCCGTCATCCATAATGGAATTATCTACGTCTCCGGACAGGGGGCGGTGGATCCGCAGACCAATGAGATCAAGCTGGGTAGCGTGGAGCAGGAAGCCCAACTGGCGCTTGAGAACCTGCGTATCATTTTGCAGGACGCCGGATCATCATTGGATAAGGTCCTGACGGTAACCGTCTTCCTGCTGGACATCGAGGAATATGCGCGCTTTAATGCCGTTTACAAAAAATATTTTGTAGAAAACCGCCCGGCGCGAACCTGCATTCAGGCCGGCAGTCTGCCTTTCAACACACGGGTCGAAATCACAGCGACAGCCTATATCTAATCTTCAATCGGTTTCAAAAAGGCAGCCGAAAAACATGGAGGATATATGCCTGAAACTTCAAACGCAGAAAAACTTGGCCAACTGCGAAACACGTTTATCCCGGCGGGACATGCCAGCACGACAAACCTTTATGTCGAGTCGGCCAGCGGTGCGCTTATCCGGGATATGCAAGGACAAGAGTATATTGATTTCGCCGGCGGCATCGCCGTCATGAACGTGGGGCATAGCCATCCAAAAGTCGTCGCTGCGATCAAGGATCAGGCCGAAAAATTTACCCACACCTGCTTTATGGTCAATCCTTATGAACCGGCCGTGCGACTGGCTGAAAAACTTTGCCATGTCACCCCGGGCGGCTTTCCCAAAAAGGCGCTGTTCGTCAATAGCGGGGCCGAAGCGGTTGAAAACGCCGTCAAGATCGCCCGCTACTACACCAAAAGGCCGGCCATTATTGTGTTCGAAAATGCCTACCATGGTCGCACCCTGCTGACCATGACCATGACCAGCAAAGTCAAGCCCTATAAATTCGGTTTCGGCCCTTTTGCGCCGGAGGTCTACCGCATGCCCTTCGGTGATGTCATCGGGCCTGAAAAGCTGCATGACTTTTTCATCAAACATGTCAACCCCGAGGCCGTGGCCGCGGTGGTGGCCGAGCCGGTCCAGGGTGAGGGCGGATTTATCGCCCCGCCGCCCGGCTATTTCCAGCAACTGGTGAACATCTGTCACGACAACGGCATCCTGTTTGTGGCCGATGAAATTCAAAGCGGCATGGGACGCACCGGTAAAATGTTTGCCATCGAGCACTGGGATGTGGAACCCGACCTGATGACCGTCGCCAAGAGCCTGGCCGCCGGCATGCCATTGAGCGCGGTGGTCGGCCGGCAGGAGATTATGGACGCCGTCCATCCGGGCGGGCTAGGCGGAACCTATGGCGCCAACCCACTCGCCTGCCGGGCTGCTCTGGCGGTGCTCGACATTTTTGAAGAAGAAAACCTGTTGTTAAAAGCGCAGGCCCTGGGCGATAAACTCAAAGCCCGCTTTGAAAGATGGCAGGAACAATTTGACATGATCGGTGAAATCCGCGGCCTGGGTGCCATGCTGGGCCTGGAGCTGGTCAAAAGTTCGGAAAAACAACCGGCAACCGACGAAGCCAAGCAGCTGGTCAACGAATGCCTCAAAATGGGGCTGGTGATATTAACATGCGGCAGCTACGGCAATATCGTTCGCATATTGGCCCCGCTTGTGATCAGCGACGCCCAGCTGGAAAAAGGCCTGGCCATATTGGAAGAGGGGCTCGGTAAAGTTTTCCCCTGACACCCTGAAATTATTCATTCAGAAGTTTTCTTTTTGGATTCAGCTTCATCCGGGGCAGAAGGCATCACCCCCGGCAACATATCCTGAAACGCCAGCCCGTAAATGTCCCATATCGTCACAAACAGGGCCGCAACAATCGGCCCGATGATGATGCCCACCACGCCGAACATGATGATGCCACCCAGGGTTCCGAATAGAATCATGAGTTCGTGCATCTGTGTGTCGCGGCCCACCAGAATGGGGCGCAGCAGATTATCGATGCTGCCGACCACCGCCGCACAGAACACGCCCAGCCCGATGGCTTTGGCCAGGTGTCCGGTGGCGGCCAGGATAATAACGGCCGGCCCCCACACCAGAGCCGTACCGATACCGGGGATAAAGGACAGCACCGCCATGACGGTGCCCCAGAAGACCGCACTGTCAATCCCCACAACCGCAAATGCCGCTCCGGCCAATGCACCCTGCAGGATGCCGATCACCGCGGTGCCCTTGAGGGTGGCGCGGGTGACCGAAGTGAATTTGTCCAGCATGCGGCGCTCATCCTGATCTTCCAGCGGCAGATAATACAGAATTTTATGAATTAATTTATCGCCGTCCATCAGGAAAAAGAACATCGTATAGAGCATAATAAACAGCATAAATAAGAAATTAACCGTGCCGATCGTAACCGATCGAAGGCGCTTGATCAGAAAGCCGCTGATACCGCCGACCATCTCTCCGGCTTTCTTAAATATCAGATTGCGGTAAGGTTCGATGCGATCATAAAATGGAATGGATTTGAGCGTGTTTGTAATGGCATCGGGTTCGGATAGCTGTTGCTCCACCCAGGGTTTGACGGTTTCGCCGACCTTGATCGCCTGGCCGGTGATGATCCCCAGTAAACCCCCCAGCGGTATGATAACAACAAATACAATTAGAATGAGGGTTGCAACAGAGGCCAGGCTGCGCCGACCTTTGAACCATTTTTCAAAGCGCCGGTATAGGGGATAGGACAGCGCCGAGAAAATACCGGCCAGAAAAATGGCCATCAGAAACTGGCGGATCATGGACAGAAAGAGGGCCGAGATAAAAAAAACCAGCAACAGCAGCACCCATTTATGGATCGCTTCTTTATTCATACCAAAACACCTCGGGCGGGTTATTTTAGCCAAAGTATAATCAACTTGTAATGGTCATTGCAATATCTTATATGAAGAATTATTTTATAATCAATACATTATGAGAGGGGACACCGATGTTTCGATGGATAGGCGGTTTGATCGCCCTGACCCTATTCCTTGCAATCGTGCCAGTCGCCCGGGCGGAGGAGATGGCGCCCGACGGCAGCCGTTTACTGTTTTTAACGATTGCGGCCGCAACAATTTTTACGGGCCTGCTGTCTGTGCTGCTGCGGCGCCTAAAATACAGGCAAAGTCGCCCGCTTTCTTCTGAGCTCGGATCGACTCAAAAAACAAGCATTCTAATTATTTTGGCTTGCTGTTTTATCATCCTGGTATCGGCGCTGGCCTGGTTGTCCCTGGACAGAGTTAAAGCAAAAATACAGTCCGACGTGGGTGATGCCCTGCAGATTGTTTTGCAGACCACCCGGGAATCGCTGAAGCTATGGGTTGAATCCAACAAATTTCACCTGAACCGGTTTGTCAAGGATCCGCATCTGGTTTCTCTCACAGAGCGTCAGTTGCAGCTACCCCGTAACAGCCTTTCTTTGTCGCAAAGCACAATGATAGGAGCGTTACGCGCATTTTTTCAGCACAACAGGATTCAGGCCGGGCAGGCCGACTTTTTCATCATCTCCCCGGATTTCATCAATATAGCTTCCATGGACGACAGTGCCATAGGGAAAAAAAATGTAATCGCCAATCAAGCGCTGGATCTCATTAATCGCGCTTTTCAGGGTGAAACCATCATGGTGCCGCCGATATGGTCGGAGGCGTCCACGGGCTCCTTTTTTGAGGAAAAAGTCATCGTCTATCCCGCCATGTTTTTTGCAGCCCCTGTCAAAAATAGACAGGGCCAGATAATGGCCGTGGTCGCCCAGCGGATCGATCCGACGCTGGATTTTACCCGCCTGATTCAGCTGGGGCAGCTTGGCAAAAGCGGGGAGACCTATGCTTTTGATCAGTACGGTAAAATGCTTTCTGGCAGCCGTTTCGACGCGGATTTGCGCGAAATCGGGCTGATTGATGCGGACCAAAAGAGCATTTTAGCAGTCAGTGTTCGGGATCCGGGCGGTGATGTGACCCGCGGCTTCAAGCCGTCGATTCCCCGCTACCAGCAGCCGCTGACCCAGATGGCCCGGGAGGCCACTAAAGGCAACTCAGGTGTTAACGTGACAGGATACCGCGATTACCGCGGCGTGCGCGTCTATGGCGCTTGGCTATGGGACCCATCGCTGCAAATCGGGCTGGCCACTGAAATCGATGAAGCCGATGCCCTTGGCCCTTATGACACCACGCGCAGGGTGATTTTGACGGTGCTGGGGATCACGGTTTTACTCGCGCTGATCTCATTGCTGTTTGCGGTAGTCATTGAAAAGCGCGCCAGCCAGGCTTTACAGAAATCCCACGACGAGCTTGAAAAACGAGTTGAGGAAAGGACCGCCGAGCTGTCTAAAAGTGAAGAAAGATTTTCGCTGGCCGTAAAAGCCGCCGGCGGGGGTCTCTGGGATTTGGAGCCGCAGACCGGTAAAACCTGGTATTCGCAGCGCTTCAAAGAATTGCTGGGCTACGCCGGCGATGAAAGCGAAGATGTCTTTCCGGGCTGGGAAAACAGCCTGCACCCCGATGATCACGACGCCATCGTGGCCAAAGTGAAAGATCACCTGGACAACCGCACTCCCTTTAATGAAGTCATCCGACTGAAACATAAATCCGGCGAATACCGCTGGTACCGCACCATGGGTCAGGCCCTCTGGGATGACGGCGGCCGGGCCTACCGCATGGCCGGCTCCATTATCGATATTACCGAAGGCAAAATCGCCCGGGAACAGGCCCGCAAGCTGTCTCTGGCCATCGAAAACAGCCCGGCTTCGGTGGTGATCACCGCCAAAGACGGCACCATTGAATATGTCAATCCCGCTTTTTGCGAGGTCACCGGATACACTGCTGAAGAATCGATCGGAAACAACCCCAGGGTATTAAAATCCGGCGACCTTCCCCAATCTTTTTATAAAGAGCTGTGGGATACCATTCTTTCCGGAAACATATGGCGGGGTGAATTCAAAAACCGCAAGAAAAACGGTGCGGAATTTTGGGAAAGTGCTTCTATATCACCTATTTTCGATGATGACGGCGAGATAACTCATTTTGTAGCAGTGAAAGAGGATATCACCGAGCGCAAAGCGGCCGAAGAGGCGCTGCGCGCATCGGAAGAAAAAACGCGTTTACTCTTGGAATCCGTAGGCGAAGGTATTTTCGGTGTGGGCCTGGATGGCAAAGTGGCCTTTACGAATCCGGCGGCCAACCGGATGTTGGGCTATCAGGCCGAGGAGCTCATCGGAAATGAGGTCCATGAAAAAATACACCACTCTTACGTGAACGGATCGGCATATCCGAAAAATGAGTGCCCCATGTATCATACCTATGCCGATGGCGCCGAGCACAAAATTGACGACGAGGTGCTCTGGCGCAAAGATGGCACGTTTTTTCCCGTGGAATACACCAGCATGCCGATAAAAAAAGACGGGCAGGTCGTCGGTGCGGTTGTCACGTTTATGGACATCACCGAGCGCAAGCAAATGGAGCAGGAAATCTTAGCCGCCAAAAGAAAAGCCGAAGATGCCACCCGCGCCAAAAGTGATTTTCTGGCCAACATGAGCCATGAGATTCGCACGCCCATGAATGCGGTCATCGGCATGGCCCACCTGGCGCTCAAAACCGATCTGTCGCCCAAGCAGCGCGACTACTTGAAAAAAATCCAGTCATCGGCCAATGCGCTGTTGGGCATCATCAACGACATCCTGGATTTTTCCAAGATTGAAGCCGGTAAAATGAACATCGAGAATGTCGATTTCAATCTGGAAGATGTCATGGATAGTCTGGCCAACCTGGTCACTGTGAAAGCCCGGGAAAAAGAAGAGCTCGAGGTGCTGTTTAATGTCAGCCAGGAAGTGCCCCGTTTTCTGGTGGGTGATCCCTTGAGGCTCGGTCAGGTATTGATCAATCTATCCAACAATGCGGTCAAATTCACCGATAGCGGCGAAATTGTGGTATCCGCTGAGCTGTTCAAACCCAGCGAGGACCAGGTGACCCTAAAATTCTCAATCAGAGACACCGGTATCGGTCTGACCGAGGAACAGGCCGGCAAGCTGTTTCAGTCTTTTTCCCAGGCCGACACCTCCACCACCCGCAAATACGGCGGCACCGGGCTGGGATTGGCCATCAGTAAAAAACTGGTCAACCTGATGGGCGGCGATATATGGGTGGAGAGCCAATACGGTCAGGGCACCACCTTCAGCTTTACCGCGGATTTTGGACTGGGCAAAGCGCACACGAAAAAACGCTTTGCGTCCTCAAAAGATTTACGCGGCATCAAGACCCTGGTGGTCGACGACAATGCCACTTCCAGAGAAATTTTAAAGGATATGCTCGAATCCTTTACCTTCGAGGTCACTGTGGCGGCATCCGGGCAGGAGGGCATCACCGAGGTTGAATTCGCTGATCAGAACAAGCCTTTCGAACTGGTAATCATGGACTGGAAAATGCCCGCAATGGACGGCATCGAGGCTGCCCGGCAAATTAAAAATCATATCGGGTTGAAGAAGATCCCGGCCATTATCCTGGTCACCGCCTACGGCCGCGAAGAGGTGATGCAACTGGCCGATCAGATCGGACTGGACGGTTTTCTGCTTAAGCCGGTCAGCCCATCAATGCTATTTGACGCCACTATGCAGGCCTTTGGCCAGAACATGCCTGAAGATTCAAGCGCCGGCCGCAGAGACCAAAAAGAAACCGAAATATTGAAACACATCCGGGGAGCGCATGTGCTACTGGTGGAAGACAACGAAATTAATCAGCAGGTGGCCGGCGAAATTCTGCAAGGCGCCGGGTTCAGGGTTAGCCTGGCCACCAACGGCCAGGAAGCTGTCGATGCCATCCGGGCAAACGAATATGATGCGGTGCTCATGGATGTCCAGATGCCGGTAATGGACGGTTATACAGCCACGCGGGAAATCCGAAATCTGAAATCCGAAATCCGAAATGTACCAATCATTGCCATGACGGCGCATGCCATGGCCGGTGATGCCGAAAAAAGTATCGCCGCTGGCATGAGCGATCATATCACCAAACCCATTGATCCCGAGCAGCTGTTCGCCACCCTGCGAAAATGGATCCAGCCGGTTAAAAGCCGCGCCGCTTTAGAACAGCAGGGGCCATCGGCTGCAACAGAATCCCCGGCAGAGACGGTTCCCGAGGCTGAGGAATTGCCCGAATCCCTGCCAGGATTTAACCTGGCAGACGGCCTCAAGCGCCTGCAGGGCAACAAAAAACTCTACCGCAAGCTGTTGCTGGATCTGGGGGCGAAGTATGCCGGCATTGCCGATGGCATCCGTCAGGCCCTGGCCGCCGGAGATTATGAGCAGGCCCACAGTCTGGTTCACAATCTCAAGGGGTTGGCCGGAAACCTGGCAGCCACGGACCTTCAGGCGGCGGCTATTGAATTGGAAAAAGGGGTCAAAAGCGGCCCGCCGAAGAGATTTTCTAAAGAGAAGCTGAATCAGGCTTTGGCTGAATTGGAAACGGCGCTAAAGGCGGCACTCGAATCCGTCCGCACGCTGGGACCTTCACCTGCAGAAGAAACCGCCAAACCGTTTGCTGAAGCGCTGGCAGAAATTCCTCCGGAGCTGGCCAGAGAAGCCGCCGATCTTCTTCGTCAAGCAGCCGAAATGGGAGATATCATCCGCATCAAAACGATTGCCGGAGAATTCCAAGCCAGATCCGAGGCCTTTGCGCCGATCGCAAACCGCATCATTGCACTGGCATCCGATTTCGATTTTGATGGCATTTTAAAGGCAGCAGATCAATTGACTCGATAAAATAATCAAGGGGCGACTATTCGTATTTATTCTATTGAGGTGGCCTTTCCATCGGAGCTGTCTAATGGGGTCGCGTTGAGGGTTTCTATCTGACGCAGATGACTGCGGGCCTCTTCAATAATGTTGTCTTCACCGGCGGTGCTCGCAAGTCGCACGGAGTGATTCAGCCACTTTTGGGCATCAGCCATCTGGTCGCTAAAAAAGGCACTGCGTCCGGCTCTGAGATAAAGGATAGCGGCCTGCCGGTTGCGTCCCGCCTTTTCGCTGGCCTCGCCTGCCAGGACCAGCGCTCTGACCATACCGCGATAGTCAAGCGCTTCACGGCGCAGGCTTGCTGCCGAGTCAAAGGCTTCAACGGCAGCGTCCCAGTTTTGTTCGGCCAGGGCCAGACGCCCCGCCAGCTCCTGGCGGTCAGCACGCAACAGGGGTTGCTGCGGCTGCCCGAGAGCGGTGACGGCCGCACGCAACTGAGCTATGTCTCCTCGCTCGCTGGCCATCATTCCCCGCAGAAAATGGGTTTTGCTCCGAACAACAGAGGAAGCCCGCGACGGATTGGATAGGATTTGATCGGTTAGTTGCCAGGCTGCATTCAAATCCCCACCCCTGTGAAGGATGGTGGCTTCCAGAAGCAAAAAATCAACCGATTTGGCGTGATCCGCTATCGCCATTTCGGTCTTCGCGCGTCGAACCACATCCAGGGCCTCATCATAGGATTGCAGGTTCAGCAAACAGACTGCCAGATTATAGCGGGCATCCAGAATTGCGGCTGTATCATCGCGCACATAGGCACGCTGCAGTGCCTTGCGGTAAAAATTGGCGGCCTGCTCGAAGCGACGCTTATCAAAGGCCTGTCGCGCAGCGCTGTTAAACCGCTCAAGCTCTTGATCCGGGTCCGGAACTTTTTGCTTCGGTGGTGAAGACCCACAGCCGCTCAGCGTCAAGACGGCAACCGCCATCAGCAAGCTGATGATCCCCACCCCAAAAGAAGTTCGAAGATACGTGATCATGGGCTTACCTCCAGTGGCGATATTCGGCTATCTTTCGGTGACGGCTGGCGGGAGCCGCCCCCCAAAAGCCAGTGAGACTGCAACTGCTGGATCAAACGCTCCAGTTCGACCATCACCTGTTGCAGTTGCAAAACGAGGATCGGAACGGTATCTGCGGTGTCGCCGACATTTTCGACAATCTTCGGCAGTCGCGGGGTCGCCTCGCTGAGGTCTTGCATCACAATTTCCATGGACGCCATGGTCTTTTTGAGACTGCGCGTAATTTTTGGAATATCACCGGTTTCGAGATCGAATTCAGCGGAATATTCCGAGACGTTTTGAACCGTTTCTTTCAAATCGTCAAAAAGCGTCCCTACGCGGGCGACCAGGTCTTCTAGATCCCTTACGAGTTTATCTTCGGACAGCAGACGCCCGATTGACCCCTCTCCGCTGTCGATCTTATCGGCAATGGAATTCAGATTCGCCAGCAACTGCTGGACGCCCTTTTCCTCGTCCTGCAAATCCTTTGCCACTGACACCAACAAAAGAATCGCTTTATGAGCATCATCGACAACCGGCAAAATCTTGGCCCGCAGTTCTTCGATGAGTTCAGCCAGCGTGTCGGATGTCTTGCGATCGGACTCGACGGTAAGGACGGCAAATTCCCAGTCGAGCGGAGCTCCCTTGCCCCGGGTGATTTCAAGATAGGCATCACCGGCAATGCCGAATGTCTTGCGTATAAAAGCTTTTGAATCATTGCGCACAAAAACCGCCATATCACTGTCAATGCGTACATTCGCGTGTATCTTCTCGTCGGGATTGATGACAATATCCCGGACCTCACCGGCTTTGGTACCCAGGATTTCAACCGCCGATCCTTTCGCCAGACCAAAAAGGCCTTCATCGGGCAACACCACTTTGAGCGTTTCACCGGGGTTAAACCACTTTCGCACCTGCCCGGAATAAATCAATCCGGCGACGAAAATCAGCAGGGTGACCAGCACAAACAGACCGACTGTTTCATTGGTATAGCGAAATTTCGGTTGCGGTAGCATCCCTTTCACCGTGTCACCTCCATCAACTTTCCGGCGATCAATCGATAGCGTTGCGTTGCCGGCAGGGTTTGATCGTGCCATATTAAACCTTTTTGGGTCAGCCAGATGACGGCGGCCCCGCGATCACGCGCATCCCGCACGGCATGCATCAATGCAGATATAATTTCAACGAAAATGCCGGCTGTGGGTTCTTCCAACAGAATCAGCAAGGGCCGACCCAGAAATGCCCTCACACAGGCGGCGCGTTGTAAGTCAGCGGCAGTCAAATCACCGGGCATGTTTAGCGGGAGCCCTGGCAGACCGAATTGCTGCGACAGCTCCCCGGCCTCATCGCGCAGCCGGCGGACAGACCGGCGGGTATGATGACGCTGGGAAAGCAATACATTATCCATGACCGATAGGTGGTTAATCCAGTTACCGGTCTTAAAAACACGACCAATCCGGCCTCGCAGGGCATGGGCCTGATCCGGTGGTAACTCCGGCCAGTTTCGTCCCAGAAAACGGACAGCGCCGCTGCGGGGTTGGATGATTCCGGCGCATGCATCTGCCAGACCTATTGTTTGCTCCAGACGGGCCATCCGGATCAGAATCAGATCGCCGGCGCAGGCGCTCAGGTTGACTTCATCAGCTTGAGTGACAGGTGCGGATGTATCGGTAAAGACGGTATTATAAAATTGTAGAATCACCCGTTGCCGTTTGAGGGTTGCTTTCATTATAGATCACCATGATGAAAATAGAATTGTCAGCACAATCGAAATGATTAAGGTGGCCAGGGCCGATCGGGCAAATCCCCGCGGCATGATACCCAGCACCCTGGCAGAGACACCGCTGATCGAAAGTGCTATCTTACAGGATATCAGAGCAACCACAAAGCCGATGCTGACGGTCTTGACCGTAAACAATAGATATGTTTGCAGACCCATGGAGCCGATGGCGCGGTTGAGGAAATCGAAAAAATTGAATTGGGTGATGCCGATCAGCACACCTGAAAAAAAGCCTGCTAACAGGGCCACGGCCACAAAAGCCGTCGTCAACGCAAACATACAAATGCTGAATGCCACCACCCGCGGCACCACCAGATACAGGAATGGATCGAGGCCCTGGGCATCCAGCATGTGAACCTGGCCCTCGGTCTTCATGGTACCCAATTCGACCAGCAAGGTCGAGCCGCTGCGCCCGATCACTATCAAACCCACCAGCACCGGCGCAACTTCACGAACCAGTGTTGCCGACAGAAATCCGCCGAAAAGTTTGGTGCTGCCGAAGACGCTTAGCCAGTGAAAAGCCTGAGCGACGAGGCCAAAGCCCACGAAAATTCCAGCAACCAGGATAAAGGGCAATGCCTGTGCGCCCACCTGATAACACTGGCGCATAAGCTCGGCGCGGACGGACCGTCGCCAGGTGATCGGGCGGCAACCTTGCCAGATGACCGCCACAGCATCGCTGATAAATTGAACCGGTTCCTGCCAGAGGCTAATCGTCCAGCGACCGACATTGGCCAGCAGACGCTTCAGTCTGACCACAGCTATTAAGGCATCATTTCTTTGTGTTGGTATCATGTGTACGTTGCTTATAATCGACCTGTCAAAAGATAGGTTGAGGTCTCGCCGATGTAGGGCAAGTAATAAAGTCCGCGCATCCGAAGCAGGTAATTGGCGCGCAAACGCTGGTACGTGGTGTAGGAAACCTGGATGCTACCGGCTATGCCTGATTCCGCCATCTTGGATGCAAACCGAACTGACTCGCCCCAGATATTATAGGTTTTCTGTTCACGACCGACCGCACAGCCCATGGCCACACCGGTATCGATTCCGATTCGAAATTCCATCGGGATGTTCAGTGACGCAAACAGACCGGTACAGTGATTCTGAAGGCTGAGTGCCAGATCCGCAATCCGACGGGTATGGTCGTTTGAGCCGGATCCGATGCCGGCTGCACAGAT
>WOR8_10001824_pt1 | contig 21352 bp, 19 predicted proteins | sample DeeMarSeWOR38_10_FD_19890 | JGI IMG/M metagenome (IMG submission 19890) | reverse complement strand
CACGCGCGGGAAAAACACAAACAGCACCAGCATGATGGGCAGGGCCTGTCCCAGCAGCACCGCGGCATCCCGCAGCAGGCGGCGAACAGGTAGCTGTCGCCCGGCCAGGGTGATCACCGACAGCGTGGCGGTGATGACAATGGCAGTGACGAACATGTACATCGCCAGCAGCGGCGTCTGGCTGTACAGGAAGTTGGTAACGACCAGGAAATAGCACAGAAAGACCAGCACAAAGGCATCGCGCGGCCGGCGCGACTCGAGCAGCTTCAGTGTCACCATGACGACCAGCAGCGCCACGCCGGCATCACGGCCCAGCAGGGTATGGTAGTAGAGGAACACCCCGCTGGCGCCGGACAGTGTCAGGCCGATAACCAGCCAGCGTGACAGGCTGTGCCCGGCACGCTGCACCAGCAGGTGCAGGGCGCCAAGGCAGGCGGCGAACAGTGTGACCCATAGTGGCAGGCGAGGCACATGCGGCAGCACCACCAGCAGCGTGGACAGCAGCAGCCAGGCGTGCGCGCGCAGGTCGAGGCTTGAGTCGTTTGCCGGCATGGTCTACGCGTAGAGCGCCAGCATTTCCAGGCAGCGGGCACGCTGCGCAGGGCCGCTGCTGATGGGCTGCTCGGTGCCGGGCAGGCGCAGGCCGTAGCGCAGCTGTTCACGGTCCGCATCGAGTACCCAGCGGCACAACTGGCCAAGGCGCTCTTCGACCGGCAGGTCCGGCAGGTCGTTCCAGTCCAGCCAGAGCTCGTCGGCGCGGTCACCGCCAAACTGCTTTACCAGCAATGGCTGGTCTCGCGCGACCGCCTTCCAGAACAGGTGCCGCGGCGAGTCGCCGGGACGATAGGGCCGGAAGCCGGCAAAGTCATCAACACCCCGGCCCTTGTCGCCGGTCTGGTTCGGCCGGTAGACGGCATGCGGCGGGATGCTGCGCGGCGGGCCGGGCTGCGGGTACACCAGGCAGTTCATGTCCAGTTCCACATTGGCCCAGGCACGAAACAGGCTGAGCGGGTACACCGAGCTGACCCGGATACGGCCCGGCGCAAGCCGGCCTCGCCGCGCGGTTGGCCTGTACAGGGTTACGCGTGTCGTTTGCCCGGCCGCGACATCCACGGTGACCGGTGCCTGGCCCTGCAGTTCGAGATCGATGACATGGCGCGCCCGGTCGCCCGGGTTGCCGATCTGGATCTCGAAGGCGGCCCGTTCGCCGGCGAACACCGGCTCGGCCCGCCCGGCGGCAAACTGCAGCTGCGCCAGGTTGCGGTAGCTGTGCAGTATCGACACCAGCGCCATACTGCCGAGCAGAAAGGTGAACATGTAGCCCATGTTATTGGCGTAGTTGATTGCGCCCAGCAGCATGACCAGCAGGACCATGGCGAACAGCATGCCGGTCGACGATGGCAGGATGAAGATGCGTGAACGGTCCAGCTGTACCGGGCCACCCTCGGGTCCGAGTCCCCGCAGGAAGCGGGCCGGGCTGAGGCGCTGGCGAAAGGTCAGTGTCTGCATGTCAGGTTCTGTGCGCCGGCACGCGCAGCGCAAACCGGGAGAGTTGTTGACGCGTCAGCCGGCAAGGTGTCGGTTCAGGGTAACGCTACCGACTCGAAGAGTTCGCGCACGCGCCCGGCATCCGTCTGCGCACCGCTATGGTCGTCGGCCGGCTGCAGGCGATGCCCCGCAACGGCCGGCAGTACGGTCTGCACGTCTTCAGGCAGAACCAGGTCCCGGCCTTCCAGGAAGGCCCGGGCGCGGGCGCAATGCAGCAGTGCCAGGCCGGCGCGTGGCGACAGGCCGTTGCGCCAGTGCGTTGCCTGGCGGCTGAATGCCAGCAGCCCCTGCAGGTAATCCAGTATGGCATCGGAGGTATGCACCCGGTCGACCTGCGCCTGCAGCTGCATCAGGTCGTCCGGTGTCATGACCGGCTTGACGCCGGCCAGCAGTGTGCGCCGGTCATCGCCTGCAAGCAGCCGGCGTTCGGACGCGGCATCGGGATAGCCGAGCTCGATGCGCATCAGGAAGCGGTCGAGTTGCGATTCCGGCAGCGGGAAGGTGCCGACCTGGTGCGCCGGGTTCTGCGTGGCTATGACGAAGAACGGCTCATCCAGCGGGCGTGTCTCGCCCTCCACCGTGACCTGGCGTTCCTCCATGGCTTCCAGCAGGGCGCTCTGGGTCTTGGGGGTGGCGCGGTTGATCTCGTCCGCCAGCACGATGTTGGAAAACACCGGCCCGGGGTGGAACTGGAAGCCGCCGGAGTCGCGGCTGTATATGGAGATACCCAGGATGTCGGCTGGCAGCAGGTCGCTGGTGAACTGGATGCGCTGGTAGTGCAGGCCGAGTACACCGGCCAGGGCATGCGCCAGCGTGGTCTTGCCCACGCCCGGCAGGTCCTCGATCAGCAGGTGACCGCGGGCCAGCAGGCAGGCCATCGCCAGCTGCAGCTGCTGGTCCTTGCCGAGAATGATCTCGCCGAGACGGGCCAGGGCGCTGTCGACGCCGGGCACCACGTCGCCGGACGGCGCCAGTTGCGGCTTGCCTGTTGCTTGGTTATGCATTAGGTATATCCTGCAAGTTTATGTAAGTGTTGAATTAATAAATCCATTGTCGGGGCTGTTCCGAGGCCCGGTACAGGCGCGACGGCCAACCCGCTTGAGGCCCTATCCATTGTATCGCTAATACGCCATGGGACTTGAAGCGGTTTCGTTGCAGAGATCCGCCCGGGCCGCCCGGGCGTATTCAGCATGAAGGTCCAGGCCTGTTCCGCGGGCCAGTGGAGCGAATCATGCACCTGCAGCCTGTTGCCAGACGTTCACGTCATCTGCTCTTCGCCATATTGCTGTCCGCTGTCTGCCAGACAGCGTGGTCAACGCCTGCCCGGGAGCCAGGGAGCGGAGCTGAACTCAGGCAGTTCGACATCTACCGCGAAGACAGGCCGATTGGAACCCATACCGTCAGCCGCATACGGCAAGACAACCTTGTTGTCGTCGAGGCCCGCACGCGCATCAGTATCCGGCTGCTGGGCTTCGAGGTATACCGTTTCCATTATGATGCACATGAAATCTGGGATGAGGCTGGCCTGTTGCAACTGGTGGCCGGGGTTGATGACGATGGTGAGCAGGTCAGGCTCGAGGGCCGGCGTCAGGGTGACCGGTTTGTCTGGTCGGACGGCGAGACAGAGCGCTCCCTCGAGATGCCGGTGTATCCGACCAACCACTGGAACATCGCTGTGCTGGGGCAGGAGAGTGTGCTCAATACCCTGACCGGAGAAATCAACAGCGTGACCATTCACAACGAAGGGGAAGAGACCCTGCAACTCGCGGACAGCAGCCTGCCGGCAACACGCTATCGCTACGATGGACAGCTGCGGCTGCTGTCCTGGTATGACCGGGCAGGCCGCTGGCTTGCCATGAGCTTTACCGCGGGCGACGGCTCGACCATCCGTTACCAGTGCAGCAACTGCAGCATAAAGGCCGGGCTGTGATTTCTGCCTGGCAAACGGTTTGGGTCACCGGCGCCAGTCAGGGCATTGGCCGTGCCCTCGCCATGCAGCTTGCCAGGGCCGGCGGTACCCTTGTTGCCGCATCGTCGCGCAGCGGCGAAGACCTCGATCACATGAAGTCTGAAAACCCGGCCGTGCTGCCGTTTGTGCTGGACGTAACCGACCAGGCCGCAGCTGAAGAGGTGGTCGGGGAAATCGAAGCGACACTCGGACTGCCGGAGCTGGTGGTGCTGAATGCCGGTACCTACGAACCTGTCGACGCGGCCACGGCCACGGTCGGGCAGTACCGGCACCACATGGAGGTCAATTACATGGGCGTGATCAACTGCATTGCCGCCGTGTTGCCGCGCATGCTGGCTCGCGGGCACGGGCAGCTTGTTATCATGGGATCGGTGGCCGGTTATCGTGGCCTGCCACAGGCTGCGGCCTATGGTCCGACCAAGGCCGCACTGATCAGCCTGGCGGAAACCCTGCGGCTGGAATTACACGGCACCGGTGTAGACGTGCGCCTGGTCAATCCCGGCTTCGTGGCCACCCGGCTGACCGACAAGAACCGTTTCAGCATGCCGGCCATACGCACCCCGGCGCAGGCGGCCGCCGCAATCATCAAGGGCCTGCAGGGCAGTGGCTTCGAGGTGGTGTTTCCGTGGCGCTTCGTTTTCTGGCTCAAGCTGGCCCGGTTGCTGCCCTATCGCCTTTACTTCTACCTTGCAGGCAGGCTGACATGACCGCTGACCGGTCGTTACTCGAAACCCAGTGCGCCAGATGGATAGCACTGTTCAGTGAGCTGGATTCCGCCGGTGTGCCGACGCTGGAGCAGCTGTCGGCAGTGGCCGTGGACGATGTGTATTTCAGCGACCCGTTCAACGAGCTTCACGGCCCGGGGCCGCTGCAGCGCCTGTTCGAACACACCGCCAGGCACGTCAGGTCGCTGCGCTTCACTGTGCACGATACGGCATGGTCCGGTATGACTGCCTATGTGCGCTGGACGATGACGGGTAGAATTCGCGTCATTGGCGAATGGTGCGTAGAGGGTATCAGCGAAATCCGCTTTGCCGAAGACGGCAGGGTCGTCAGCCACGTCGACCACTGGGATGCAGCCTCGCAGTTCTTTGGCCGGCTGCCGCTTATCGGCTGGCTGCTGCGGCGGGTTGCGGCACCTGCGAGGATTTCATGAATGCCAGCGTCACGCTGCCTATCTCCAGTCCGAACTTGCTGACCCGCGCACGGTTCAGCAGTACCCCATCGGGTTGCAGGAACATCCAGTCATCAAACGCAACCCTCACCTGTCGTTCGCCGACGTTCAGATCCATGGTATAGGTCCAGTGCAGTGCGTTACCGCCGGTATTGCCCTGCGCCTCGCCGACCACGTCGGCGGCCTGTCCGCTGTAGCTTGACTCACCGGTCCTGCGGATTGTCCAGCTGCGTTGCTGGCGTTCTCCGTCTGCATAGAGGAACGACTCGTCCAGCACCAGGGTATCGCCGTCGACCGTGCCTGTAATGTCAACCTGGAACTGTCGGCGCAGCTTGCCGAAGCGGTCCTCGAAAAGTCCCCAGGCACGTGTCTGTCCCTCGAAGTAGTCGAACAGGTCGAGTGGCTGGCTGCTGTCTGCAAAGTCTCTGGTATTCATGGTTCCGCATCCACTCAAACCCAGGGTGGCTAGCAGTACATGGAGAACATGTTTCATGATCAGGCTTCCCGGTCAGTTGACATCACGTCTGAGCAGGCGGCTTGCTATAGCCGCCTGCCTGGCTGGTGTGATCGGCAGGCCGCCTACCAACGCGATTGCCATGAGCTTGAATACGCAGGGCAACAGTGCGTAGATCATTGCCAGTGCGGTCACTGCCGTTGCGGATGGTGTCGCATCCTCGATTCCCAGCGCCGCCAGTGTCGGCAACAGCACGCCGGCGGCCACTGCCAGCGCCAGTTTGGTGGCCATGTTCCAGAGCGAGAACAGGCCGGCCGTGCGGTTGCGCCGGTAGCGCAGCCTGTCCCAGTCGGCGACATCGGCCTGTATCGCCGGCGGCAGGGCCATGTCGGCACCCAGGCACAGGCCGGTGAGTACGCACACCACGGCGAAGATGTCAGTCTGCCCGGGCGACAGGAATGCCGCTATCGCGAAGGCCGGGCAGGTCAGCAGCATGGCGATGCTCCAGGCGCGGTGCTTGCCGAGGCGCTGGCTCAGTTTCAGCCAGGCGGGTATGCCGATGACGGCGCTGGTGAAGTAGATGCCCAGCAGGATGTTGCGTGACTGGTCCGTGGTCTCCAGCACACTGGCGCAATACAGCGGAAACAGTATGGCCGGTATCGCGTTGGCAAGGGCATTCAGGAACCAGGCGCTCAGCAGGCGCAGGAACAGCAGGTTCTGCGTCAGGCCGCGCCAGCTGCTGCCGGCGGCGGCAAGCGCCGGCGGTGCCGGCACCCTGCGCAGCAGCAGGGTAAAGGCGGGTATGCCCAGGGCGACGGCCAACCAGCCGATCAGTGCCAGTCGCTGCGCCTCATTGAAATGGAGCACCACCAGCAGCGCCGGCAGCGAACCGGAAAGCAGGATGCCAATGATGACAGCTGTCTCGCGGCTGGCGGTCAGGCGGGTGCGTTCGTGGTAGTGCGGCGAGAGCCTGGCACCCCAGGCCAGGTAGGGGATCTGCACCAGGGTCCAGCCCAGATAGAGCAGGGCGCTGCACAGGAACAGCCAGATCGCCCCGGCGCCGTCCGGCGGCGACAGCAGCAGTACCAGCGCCGGTGCGCCGATCAGTGTGCCGGCGAGCAGCAGGCCCTTCAGGCCGGCGGGTCCGGCGCGGTCGGCCATGTATCCAATGGCCGGGTCGGTAACCACGTCCAGTGCGCGGCTGAGAAACAGCACCAGGCCCGTCAGGGCCAGGCCGACACCCATCTGCCCGGCGTAAAACACCGGCAGGAGGGTGAACACGGGCACGGTCGGTATGGCCGTAATGAGTCCCGGCAGACCGTAGTAAAACAGTATGCGGCGGTCGATCGTTTCCGCTTCAACCCGGTTTGCGGAGGCGGAAGATGCCGACATCGATGCTGCCCAGGCGGAAGCCGGTTTCGCAATAGCAGAGGTAGTAATCCCACAGGCGGCGGAATCTGTCGTCGAAACCGGGCTGGCGGATACGCGGCCAGGCGGCATGGAAATTCCGGCGCCATTCGGCCAGTGTTCGGGCATAGTCCTGGCCGAACATTTCCCGGTGGTCGACCACCAGACCGGCGGCCGCGGCCTGTTCACTGACAATCGCGGGCGTCGGCAGCATGCCGCCGGGGAAGATATAGCGCTGTATGAAGTCGGTGTTGCGAAGGTAATGCCGGTAGCGCGCATCATCGATGGTGATTACCTGGATCACGGCGGCTGCGCCGGGTCGCAGGCGTTCGTTCAGCACCCGAAAATAGGTTGGCCAGTGTGCCTTGCCCACGGCCTCGAGCATTTCGATGGACACCACGGCATCATAGCTGCCGGTCGTGTCGCGGTAATCGGTGATGCTGGCGCTGGCCTGGCCGGCACGGCCGAGTGCCTGCATGCGCCGGTTGGCCCAGGCGTGCTGTTCGCGGCTCAGCGTGATGCCGGTGACGCGGCAGCCCGGTATTGCGCTGGCGTGCTCCATGAAACCGCCCCAGCCGCAGCCGATCTCGAGTATCTGCTCGCCGCCCTTCAGCCCTGCAAGTTCGGCGATGCGCCGGTACTTGGCATCCTGTGCCTGCTGCAGCGTATCGGATGGCTGGCGGTAGCAGGCGGCCGAATAGGTCATGCCCGGGTCCAGCCAGGCCGCGTAGAAATCGTTACCGAGATCGTAGTGATAGGCGATGTTGCGCCGGCTGCCATTGCGGTTGTTGTCGCGGCTGCGGTGATAAAAGCGGTTCAGCAGACGGGAGATGCGACTGCCCAGCCTGCCCGCGCGCAGTGTCGCTTCGTTACGGTGCAGCAGGTAGAGCAGGGCAGGCAGGTCGGGCGTGTCCCAGAGACCATCCATGTAACACTCGGCGAAGGCGATGGGGCCGCCGGTCAGCAGGCGGCGGAACATGGCCGGGTCGTGGACGGTCAGCGCGGCCTGCGGTTCAGCGGCTTTGCTGCCGGTGAAGCTTCGTGCTGTCCCGTCCGGTAGCGTGACGCACAGTGTCCCGGTACGGATGGATGAAAGTCTTCCCAGCACCAGCTTGCCGGCCGTGGCGCTGTGCCTGCCGAGTCGGGCAATGCTGCTGGATGGTAACCAGCGTGGGGGGTTCAGGGCGGAGCTGCAGTCTTCTGACATGTCTTTGCGGTTCCCTGTTATTTGCTGTTGCCGTGTACCACGGTGACGGCGTCTTCCGGTGCCGCGGTGTGGCTGAATACGGGCAGACCCTTGAGCCAGAGCTTCATTGCTTCCCAGTGGATGCCGGCAATCACCTTCAGGGTCAGGAACGGTATAGCCAGTCCGAGACGCAGCAGGGTGCGATCGGTCAATGGCCGGCGCTGTCCCGTGAACCAGGCATCCAGCACCGGTTCGTTGTCACTGGTTTCGCGAATCAGCAGGCTGAGCACCTTTCCCGGCACCCGCGCCCGGAAGTTGTAGCGGCAGTCCATGGGCAGGAAGGGCGAGACATAAAAGGCCTTGTCACACGCATGCCTCACCATGCCGTTGTCGGGATCTGCCGGGGCCACGTAGCAATGGCGCTCGCCATAGGTGTTGCCTACCTCGTAGATCAGTGCCTGCAGCCGGCCGGAGTGCGTGAAACAGTAATAGACACTCAGCGGGTTGAAGACATATCCCAGTACGCGCGGGTAGCAGAGCAGGTAGACCGGCCCGCCGGCATCGGTCATGCCGGCGCGGGACAGCTGCCCGCTCACCCAGGTCCTGAGACTGCCGCCGTCGCCGGCGCCGTGATCACGGTCGTGGAATGAAAAGAAGCCGCGGCGGTTATAGTTCAGCAGGCGCAGGCGGTCATCCAGTTCGCCAAGTTTGTCGAGATTGATGAACAGCGAAAAGACACGGTATTCCAGCCGGTGGGTTTTCGGGCCGTGGCGCTGGTGTATGACCCTGCCATCGTAGACCGCCGTCAGGTTCATGCCGCCTGCCTCCTGCTGCCGTAGCGTAGCGGGGCGGGGTTGCAGTGAATGCGCCCGTTCATGTCTTCGACCTGCCAGGGCCGCCGCAGGCCGCCAAGCTGTTCGGCGACTGCCAGACCGGCCTGCAGGCCGTCTTCGTGGAAGCCATGGCCGAAATGCGCACCACAGAACCAGGTGCGACGCGTACCCTGCAGGTTCCACAGCAGCCGCTGGGCGCGGATCGCGGCCTGGTCGTACATCGGGTGGTCGTAGAGAAAGCTCCTGTGGATGCTGCCATCGGCGGGTTGCCGGTTGGGGTTCAGCGTGACGAACAGCGGCGTTGTTCCCGGCAGTGACTGCAGGCGGTTCATCCAGTAGGTCACGCACACGCGTGTATCGTCCCGCCGGTTTTCGCCGAGGAAATTCCAGCTGCACCAGGCCTTGCGCGTTTTCGGCATGAGCCGGCTGTCGGAGTGCAGGATTGCCAGGTTGCGTTCATAGCGAAAGGCGGACAGCAGGCGGCGTTCGGCGTTATCGGCATCGGCCAGCATGTCCAGCGCCTGGTCAGCATGGCTGGCGATCACGACATGGTCGAAGCGTCGCCGCTCGCCCTGCCTGTCCTCGATAATTACGGAATCGTTATCGCGTCGTACCGAGACCACCGCGGTATTGAGCAGTATCCTGTCGGCAAAGGGTGCCGTGATGGCTTTTACATACTCTCTGCTGCCGCCCGTGACCGTCCGCCACGCGGGCCGATCCTTCAGCTGCAGCAGGCCGTGGTTGTTGCAGAAGCGCACGAAGGCCTCGAGCGGGTAGTCCAGCATGTCCTGCACCGGCGTCGACCAGATGGCAGCGCCCATGGGCAGCAGGTGGTCGTTGATGAAGGCCCTGCCGTAGCCCCCGGTTTCCAGGTAATCACCCAGGGTGATCTCGCGAGCCGATTGGCCGGCGTCTGCCGGTGCCTCCCGGTAGAAGCGCATGACATCGCGCAGCATGGACCACATGCGGGGTCGCAGCAGGTTGGCCGGCTGGGCAAACAGCCCCCCGAGACTGGTGCCGGCATACTCGAAGCGACCACCATCCAGTGATGCGGAGAACGACATGTTCGATGGCTGGGTGGCGACGCCGAGGTGGTCGAACAGCGCCACCAGGTTGGGGTAGTTGGCCCCGTTGAAAACAATAAAACCGGTGTCCACGGCAATATCGCCATCGGGCGTGTCGACTGTCACGGTGTTGGTGTGGCCTCCGATACGATCGTCCTTTTCGTAAATCGTGACCTGGTGGCGCCTGGCCAGCAGCCAGCTGGCGGCCAGGCCGGATATGCCGGTGCCGATAACTGCAATATTCAGAGGGGTGGCCCCGCTGTGTGTATCCATGGGCAATTTCCTGGGCATGTCTTATTCACTGGTGATGCTATACGGGGGTGAACTGCAGTCAGATCATGCGCGGCGGTGACTTGCCTGTTGCGCGAGCAGGGCATTGTACCAGTTGCGGTATTGTCCGGGATGGTCCGGGCCCCGCCGCCCGCATGTAACACCGCGACTCCGGTGCGGCCGGGGTAACCATTTTGTACCGGCTGCTCGCGGTCATGATCTGGCTGATTGGCATGTGATTATCCGGGGGTGATCCGCTTGCCCCCGCGCCCCGTATGAAGCACTATGAAAACCACACGGCCACCAAGATGATACCGCAAGCTGTGACAACAACGATCGCCGAGGTACCCGATAATACGCCCGCTGCGGAGCAACTGGCCCAGTGGCTGGACTCAGTTGCATCCTGCCGTGATCGACATTGCTTCGAGCTGCTGTTCGATCATTTCGCGCCCCGCCTGAAATCGTACATGATGCGTCTGGGCGCCGATGCGGTTACGGCTGAAGACCTGGCGCAGGAAACCATGGTCAAGGTCTGGCACAAGGCCAGCCTGTATGACCGCAGCAAGGCCGGCGCATCCGTCTGGATTTTCCGCATCGCGCGCAACCTGCGTATCGACAAGCTGCGTCGACAAAGATTCCATGAAGTGGAACTGGATACCGAGGAGATTGCACGGCAGGGACACTATCTGGAAGGCGATGTCCACGCGGATCGCCTCGATGCCGACAGTTTGCCGGCACTGGTGCAGGAACTGCCGGCTGAACAGCTGGAAGTTGTCAGGCTGGCATTCTTCGAGGGCCTCACACACAGTGAGATCTGCCAGCAGCTTGGGCTGCCCCTTGGAACTGTTAAATCACGCCTGCGGCTTGCCTTTGCCAAGCTTCGCAAGGCAATGGGTGACGAAAGATGAACATCAACCACCATGCTGACGATTCAACCCTGCTGTCGTATGCGGCAGGCGCCTTGCCGGAGAGCTTCTCGCTGGTACTCGCCGCGCATCTCGAACAGTGTGATCGCTGCCGGCTGCGGCTGCGAGAGGCCGAGGCTGTCGGGGGCGCACTGCTCGGCGGCATGGCCGCCATGCCGGTTGCCAGCCAGGGCATCGACAGGGTCTGGGCGGCAATCGAGTCCGGCGAACCCGCGCCCGAATCCGAACCGGTAACGAGCCAGCCCGCTGACGGACTGCCGTCCGTGCTCGGACGCTATCTGCCGGACGGGCTGGACGGCATTCGCTGGCGCACCGTCGCGCCCGGCATACGCCAGTTTATCCTCAGGGATGTCGAAAGCGGTCACGGCACGGCGCGGCTGCTCAGTATTGCGCCCGGTACCACGATCCCGCATCACACTCACGGCGGCAGCGAACTTACCCTGATACTGAAAGGCTCGTTTGCCGACGAAATCGGCCGTTTCAGTGCCGGTGACCTTGCCGATCTTGACGACAGCGTGCAACACCAGCCGGTTGCGGATACCGACGAGCCGTGCATCTGCCTGATCGCCACCGATGAGCGTCTGCGCTTCACGGGCGTGTTCAGCCGGCTGCTGCAGCCGCTGGTCGGCATCTGACCCATGGCGGTCTGCCGCGGCGTGCCCGGTGTGTTTCTTCTGCTGGGCAGCCTGCTTGTCTGGCCTGCGCTGTCAGCAGCCTGTGCCGATACCCTGGATTTCGACAAGCGCCGGCTTGCCGGTGACGAGGTGGTCAGGCTGTGTGATGCCTACCAGGGAAGGGTGGTGCTGATCGTCAACACCGCCAGCAAGTGCGCCTACACCTCCCAGTATGAGGGTCTGGAAGCGTTGTATGAGCGTTACCGCGACCGTGGCCTCGTGGTGCTGGGTTTTCCCAGCAATGACTACGGCGGGCAGGAGCCGGGGAGCGAGTCCCAGATCAAGACCTTCTGCCGCCTGACCTACAGTGTGAAATTTCCGATGTTCGAGAAGACCCATGCCCGGCAGGACGTGGCCGACCCCCTCTACCGCAAGCTCGGCAGCCTGGCAGGCGAGTATCCGCGCTGGAACTTCCACAAGTACCTGCTTGACCGCGATGGCAAGCTGGTTGGCAGCTTCCCGAGCTCCGTGCGCCCGGAAAGCCTGGCCGAAAAGATCGAACCCCTCCTGTAAACGCCAGCGGTGAGTTGAACAGCCGCCGGGGTCAGCCTTGCCCGGATGAGCGGCTGTCTTCGCCACGGCCAGCTTTCCCTGCATACCATGCTAGTCTTGAGTTGACGGGGTCATCGACGTGCAGACGCAGACAGCAGCATGGAGGCAAGGCGCAATGAATTCACGCAAACCGTCCAGGCCGGTCAATAACCACGAGCACACCCGAACCGGCATGTCGGCCGAGGCACTGCAGCGGGCATTTCTGGACAACCTGTTCTACCTGCAGGGCCGGCCATGGGATGCCGCGACGGACCATGACCGCTACATGGCGGCGGCATACACCGTGCGTGACCGGCTGCTGGATCGCTGGATCCGGACTGCCAAGGCCTACAAGCAGGCCGGTGCCCGGACCGTCTGCTACCTGTCCGCGGAATACCTGCTTGGCCCCCACCTGGCCAACAATGTCCTGAACCTCGGCATACTCGAGGAAGTCAGGGAAGCCGCTCAGAAGCTGGGTGTGGGTTTCGACAAGATCCTCGACCAGGAGGAGGAGCCCGGTCTTGGAAACGGCGGGCTCGGGCGCCTGGCGGCGTGCTACCTCGATTCACTGGCAACGCTGCAGATACCTGCCATTGGCTACGGCATCCGCTACGAGTTCGGTATCTTCGACCAGGAGATACAGGATGGCTGGCAAAAGGAGATCACCGACCTCTGGCTGCGCAACGGCAATCCCTGGGAACTGGCCCGGCCCAAGCTGCGTTTTCCCGTCAGGTTCGGCGGGCACACCGAGCACCACACCGATGCGCAGGGACGTTTGACCGTGGAATGGATTCCTGAGCTGGTGGTCAACGGGGTCGCGCACGACACCCCGATCGCGGGCTACGGCGTCGAGAACACGAACCTGCTGCGCCTGTGGCGCGCGGAGGCGGCCAAGACGTTCGACTTCGATGCGTTCAACGCCGGTGACTACTACCGTGCCGTCGATGCCAACATCGTGGCGGAAAACATCACCAAGGTGCTGTACCCCAATGACGAGCCCCAGGTCGGCAAGGAATTGCGCCTCAGGCAGCAGTATTTCTTTGCCTCCTGCTCGCTGCAGGACATGCTGCGCCTTTACCTGCAGTACAGCGATGACCTGGACGGCTTTGATGAAAAATTTGTTGTCCAGTTGAACGATACCCATCCCGCGATCGCGGTCGCGGAACTGATGCGGCTGCTGGTGGATGAACACGGCCTTGCGTGGGGAAACGCCTGGGACATCACGCAACGGACCTTTGCCTTCACCAACCATACCCTGCTGCCGGAGGCGCTGGAGACCTGGCCGGTGGACCTCATCGGCCGCTTGCTGCCGAGGCACATGGAGATCATCCACGAGATCAACCACCGCTTTCTCAACGAGGTCGGCGCGCGTTTCCCGGGTGATCGCGGGCGGATCGCACGCCTGTCGCTGATCGATGACAGCGGGCCGCGGCACGTGGTGCGCATGGCCCACCTGGCGACCGTGGGCAGTTTTGCCGTCAACGGCGTCGCCGCCCTGCATACCCGGCTGCTGAAGGCCACCGTCATGAAGGATTTCAGCGAACTGTGGCCGGAGAAGTTCCACAATGTCACCAACGGCGTGACCCCGCGGCGCTTCCTGCACATGATCAACCCGGGGCTCGATATGCTGATCCGCAGGAATCTCGGCGATACCTGGATCACGCGCCTGGAGGAATTGCGCCGGCTGGAGCCGTTTGTGGACGATGCCGGTTTCCGGGAGGACTGGCAGGCCGTCAAGCGTCTCAACCGGCGGCGGCTGGCAAAACACCTCGCGAAGCTCACCGGCGAGGCGCTGGATCCGGACACGCTGTTCGACATCCACGTCAAGCGCATCCACGAATACAAGCGCCAGCACCTCAACCTGCTGCATATCGTGACCCTGTACAACCGTATCCGGCAGGACCCCGGCATTGATCTCGTGCCGAGGAGTTTCATATTTGGTGGCAAGGCGGCACCCGGCTATTTCATGGCCAGGCTGATGATCAAGCTGATCAACTCGGTGGCGGAGGTGGTCAACCGGGACCCGCTGGTCAGCGACCGGCTGAAGGTGGTGTTCTTTCCCAACCTGAACGTCAAGAACGCCCAGTACATCTATCCGGCGGCGGACCTCTCGGAGCAGATCTCCACTGCGGGCAAGGAGGCATCCGGCACCGGCAACATGAAGTTCGCCATGAACGGCGCACTGACCATCGGCACCCTGGATGGCGCCAACGTGGAGATTCGCGAGGCGGTGGGCGAGGAGAATTTTTTCCTGTTTGGCCTGACGGCGGAGGCGGTTGCCGCCACGAAGGTTGATGGTTACCGGCCGTGGGAAATCTACCAGCGGAACGGCGAGCTGAAAGCCGCCATCGACATGATCAACTCCGGCGTCTTCTCCAGGGGTGACCGTGAACTGTTCCGGCCCCTGACCGACGCGCTCGTGCAGTACGACCCCTACCTGCTGCTTGCCGACTACGATGCCTACGTGGCATGCCAGGCGCAGGTCGACACGGCCTGGCGGGATGCCGGGCAGTGGTGCCGGATGTCCATTCTGAATACCGCGCGCATGGGCTGGTTTTCATCCGACCGTGCCATCAGCGAATACTGCGAGAATATCTGGAGGGTCAGGCCGATGCAGGTGGAGCCGGCAGGCTGACGTACCGTCGCCTTGCCGGGGTGGTCTTGCCGTATCGCGGCGGCATCATGCCGGCAGGTTGTGCAACTCCACCAGGCCGCCCTCGTTCCTTGTTTCGACCTTGCGGTACAGGCTGTACAGGGCGGCCTGCAGCGCCTCCTCGATGACCGGGTGATAGAAGGGCATGCGCAGCAGCTGGCCAACGGTCAGCTGCTGCTCGATGCTCCAGCAGATCAGGTGCGCAAGGTGTTCACAGCGCGGGCCAATCATCTCTGCACCGAGTATGCGCCCGCTCTGCCTGTCGCCGTAGACCCGCAGCACGCCCTTGTGTTTTCCCATGATGAGCGCGCGGCCGACCGGGGCAAAACCGATCTCGCCGATCGCGCTGGTGTCCTCGTCGAGTTCATTCCAGCGTGCGCCAACGCTGCATATGTTCGGGTCGCAGAAATTGATGGCCAGCGGTGTCTTGCGGCGGAAGGCGCTGACGCCATCGCGGGCCGCGTTGTAGCCGGCAATTCTGCCTTCATCCCCGGCCTCGTGCAGGATCATGCGATCGCCCGTGACATCACCGGCGAGGAACACGGGCAGGTCGGCGACCTGCATGGTGTTCGGGTTGACGGGCGGCATGCCGTGACTGTCCAGCGCGACACCGAGATTCTCCAGGCCGAGGCTCTCAATATTCGGCACGCGTCCGATGCTGCACAGCACCCTGTCGACCGTCACGCTGTGTTCGCCGGCGCTGACCAGCAGGCGGTCACCGGCCGCCTCGATTTCGGCCGGCTGGCCGAGGTGCATCGGGAAGCTCTTTTGCATGATCTCGATGGCGTGGCGTCGCACCTCGGGGTCCTGCAGCCCGCCGATGGTCTCCAGCTGGTCGAAGCCGGTGATCTCGATACCGAGCCGCGCCAGGCTTTGTCCCAGTTCCAGCCCGATGCTGCCCAGACCGATGACGGCCATGCTGGCCGGCAGTTCGTCCTGCTCGAACAGGTCGTCCGTGGTCAGGATGCGATCGCCGAAGGCCTGCCACGGGACAGGTACCAGCGGACGCGAACCGGTGGCGATGACCACGCTGCCGGCACGGATCTGCTGTCCCCCTACCTCCAGCAGGGTCGGCTCCAGGAAGCGGGCATGCTCCTCGATGAACTCATCGCCCATCTCGTCAGTGCTGTGGCTCAGTACGCGGTCAACGAAGATATCGCGCAGGTGGCGGACATGCTCCAGCGTGTCATCCAGCTCGATGCCGATGTCTTCGTTTCCCGTCAGGCCGTATTTACGCGGGTGGCGGCAGGTGTGGTAATCCTCGGCGCTCTGGATCATGGCCTTCGACGGCATGCAGCCGACCCGGGCACAGGTGGTGCCCGCCTCGCCGCCGTTTATGAGCACGAAGCTCTTGCGCGCGCGGCGCACCTGCCCCAGGGCATAGAGACCCGCGCTGCCCGCACCAATGATCGCCACATCGACGGTTTTCTCCTTCACTTACATCTCCTCGTTAGTCGGGTTTCAGTGGACATTTTCCCTGTCTCCTGACGGTGGATGTTGCCATGTTTGTCTGCAGCGTGCAGCCGCCAGGAAGGCGTCAGGTTCATGTGGAAGCGCACTCCTTCAGCGCGCCAGTCGGTGGTATGCTCACAACGAGTGCAAACCAGTGCGTCGTTGATGCACATGATGCCCCTGGCGGGCAATATGCCGATTGTATGATGATGTCGCTGCGACCGGTATTTCGGTTAACTGTAAATGTCATGACCAAATCATGAAAATCGAACGCAGTCTGCGGGTTGTCGAGGTGCTGTCGCTGGAGCTGCACCCACCTCTCGTGCTGGACGCCGGGCTTGGCGCCGGAGAGGTCATCCGCGCGATGCGGGACAGCGGGCTGGGTTATGCACTGATTACCGTTGACGGTCAGCTAGCGGGCATCTTCACGGAACGGGATATCTTCCTGTCGGTGCTTGGCAACGAGCGTGTGTTGCAGCAGCCGGTCTCGTCGCTGATGAGCCCGGAACCGGTGTGCGTTGCCGGGTCCGACCCGGTATGGCGGGCCGTCATGCTCATGCACGAGGGCGGCTACCGGCAGATCCCGGTGGTGGACGGAGAAGGGAAGATTGCGGGCTGTGTGCGACAGAAGGATGTCGCCGGCTACCTTGTTGACCATTTCGCGGGTCATGTTCTCAATCTGCCGCCGGATCCCGACCAGCTGGCGCAAACCCCGGACGGGGGCTGATCCGGTGTGTGCCTCGATATACAGTTCAGTACTGATATTTCGCCCGGTGACCGGTACCGGTGACTGACTCGGCCAGAGCCATCGAATCGCTGCAGCAGGCCACCATCCTGTTCTGCGGTGACTCCGGTGACGGCATGCAGCTGACCGGCAATCAGCTGACCGTCACCTCCGCGGTCTACGGCAACGATGTCAGCACGCTGCCAGACTATCCTTCGGAGATACGCGCGCCCGCCGGCTCGCTGGCCGGCGTCTCCGCCTTTCAGCTGCATTTCGCCAGCCACGAGATCCACACCCCCGGCGACAACCCGGATGTGCTGGTAGCCATGAACCCGGCTTCACTCAGGGTCTACCTGCCGCGACTGCAGCCCGGCGGGGTGCTCGTTGTGGACAGTGACGCCTTTGCGGCACGTGGCCTGACCCGGGCGGGTTACGACAGTAACCCGCTGAATGATCCGGCCATCGCGTCCCGCTATCGCCTGCACGCGGTGCCGGTTTCGACGCTGACACAACAGGCCCTCGAGGGCCTGGACCTGAAGCGCTCCGCCAAGGCGCGCTGCAAGAACTTCTTCGCCCTGGGTCTGGTGTACTGGCTGTATGCACGGCCGCTGCAACAGAGCCTCGACTGGATCGGAAAGAAGTTTGCCCGTAGCCCGGAGGTGGCGGAGGCCAACCGGCTGGCGTTGCAGGCCGGCTATCACTACGGTGAAACCTCCGGGGCCTTCGACGTCCAGTGGCAGGTCGCGCCAGCCCCGTCCCGGCCGGGTACCTGGAGGACCATCAACGGCAACGAGGCCGTCGCGCTGGGTCTGCTGACGGCGGCGCGGCTGGCGGACAAGCCGCTGGTCTACAGCAGCTATCCCATCACCCCGGCATCCGAGGTCCTGCACCACCTGTCACGCTGGAAACACCTTGATGCGCGCACCATTCAGGCCGAGGACGAGATCGCGGCGATGGGTGCGACCATCGGCGCGGCCTATGGCGGTGCGTTTGCCGTTACCGGCACCAGCGGCCCGGGGCTTTGCCTGAAAAGCGAGGCCATCAATCTCGCCATCATGCTGGAACTGCCGCTCGTCATCCTCAACGTCCAGCGTGGCGGACCTTCAACCGGCCTGCCGACCAAGACGGAGCAGGGTGACCTGTTGCAGGCGATGTTTGGCCGCAACGGCGAGAGCCCGCTGCCGGTGCTGGCGCCCGCCGGCCCGGCGGACTGTTTCGATGTCGCCATCGAGGCCTTCCGCATCGCCGTTCGGCACATGACGCCGGTGCTGGTTCTCAGCGAGGGTCTGCTGGCAAACAGCAGCGAGCCATGGCGCATCCCGGCATTCAGCGAGCTGGAGCCGATTGCCGTGCGGCATCCTGACGACCCGGCCGGCTTCCAGCCCTACAGCCGCGAAGAGGGCACGCTCGCCCGACCCTGGGTCATCCCGGGTACGCCCGGCATGGAACACCGCCTCGGCGGGCTGGAGAAACAGCCCGGCACGGGTGCGGTCAGTTATGCGCCGGAGGATCATGCGGCGATGTGTGCCCTGCGGCGGGACAAGGTGGCGAGCGTGGCGGAATTCATCCCCGATCTCGAGGTCACGGGCCCGGCAGAGGCACCCCTGCTGGTGCTGAGCTGGGGCGGCACCCGTGGCACCGCCGTCACGGCCGTTGAGCGCCTGCAGCAACAGGGACGCAACGTGGCCCATGCACACCTGCGTTACCTCAACCCCTTCCCGCACAACCTGGGTGACGTCCTGCGGCGCTACCGGACGGTCATGATCCCCGAACTCAACCATGGTCAGCTGGCCATGCTGATCCGTGCAAGATACCTGGTCGATGTCGTCTCGTTTCCCAAGCTGGAGGGCAGGCCTTTCACCATTGCCGAGATCGTGGCGCGTGCAGGGGAGCTGCTGGCATGACGAGCCGACCTGACACCGCCACGCTCAGCCGCAAGGATTTCGCCTCGGACCAGGACGTGCGCTGGTGCCCGGGCTGCGGCAACAACGCCATCCTCGCGCAGGTGCAGAAGACGCTGCCCGAACTGGGTATCCCGCGCGAGAACATTGTCATGATTTCCGGTATCGGCTGTTCCAGCCGCTTCCCCTATTACATGAATACCTACGGCATCCATACCATTCACGGGCGGGCGCCGACCGTGGCGATGGGTCTGAAGTGCGCGCGTCCGGAACTGCAGGTCTGGGTGGTGACCGGCGACGGTGATGGTCTCGCCATTGGCGGTAACCACTTCAGCCATGCCCTGCGGCGCAACGTCGATATCAACATCCTGCTGTTCAACAACCAGATCTATGGCCTGACCAAGGGTCAGTATTCACCTACGACACCGCTCGGGATCCGCACTCAGTCCAGCCCGGACGGTTCCATCGAAAACCCGGTGAACCCGGTCGGTGTGGCGATCGGCTCGGAGGCCAGTTTCATCGCCCGCACGGTGGACGTCTTCCAGAAACACATGGCCGGCGTGTTGCGACGCGCCGCCGAACACCGCGGAGCTTCGCTGGTTGAGATTGCGCAGAACTGCATTATCTTCAATGACGCTGCCTGGACACACCTGACAGACCCGGACAATCGCCTGGAGAACGTGCTCTACCTCGAGCATGGCAAAGCCATGCGCTTCGGCAAGCAGGGCGAGAAGGGCATTCGCCTCAACGGTCTTGTGCCGGAGGTCGTGGAGGTCGCGGCGGTGGGCGAGGAAAACCTGCTGGTGCACGACGAGCAGGCGGCCGAGCCGACGCTGGCCTACCTGCTGTCGCGCATGGGTCCGCCGCACTTCCCGACTCCCGTGGGCGTGTTTCGTGCCATCGACAAACCGGTGTACAGCGGACTCCTGATGGAGCAGGTGCAGCGGGCGCAGGCGCGCACCGAACCTGATCTGGACGCACTCTACCGTGAGGGTGAAACCTGGGTGGTGAACTGAGATGCAGGACGGAGACAGACCATGAAATGCCCCAGCTGCGGATACGACAACCTGCCCGGCGCCGATGCCTGCGAGGCGTGCCAGACCAGCCTGACCCGGGAAGACGTGCCGCAGGCCGACACCGACTTCGAGCGCAGCCTGATGGAGGACCCGATCGCCTGCCTGCAGCCCATCCGGCCGCTGACGGCCGATCCCGATACCCCGCTTGATGTCGCGATCCGGCGCATGCGCGACCACGGTGTCGGGTGCCTGTTGATCGTGACAGAGGAGGGCGGGTTGACGGGGATCCTGACGGAGCGCGACCTGCTGCAGAAGGTCGCAGGCCTGGGGCTGGACCTGAACAGCTGCCGTGTAAAGGACTTCATGTCCGGTGCCCCGGAATCCGGTCGGCAGGATCACCCGCTGGCTTATGCCCTGCATCGCATGATCATCAGCGACATCCGCTACCTGCCGCTGGTAGACGAGGAAGGCCGACCCAACGGCATCGTCTCATCGCACGATGTCATCGCCTACATGGCGGCGCGGTTCAGCGGCAGTGGCGGCAGGTCGCTTTGACCGTGTGCGGTTAATTCCCGTTGAGCTGGCTGCTTTCAAGTGACCATAACGCGCCAGGTCGACCGCAAACCTCACTGGTCATGTGCCGGGTGAGCCTGTTTTTGTATGTCCGGAAAGCAGGCCAGTCCGGGCATTTTCAGTTACTCGTCAGTGGATGCACGCGCATCGAATCCGCTACCGTAAGCGGCCACAAAAAGACATTCCCCGCCATCCTGCCAAGGTGCCGGTAGCAGCAACTCCGGACGCTCCCTGAAGGAAAATACCCGGACCGAGGACGGCTTCAATATGCGACTTCTGTCAAGTTCTGGTTTTATCCAGGCAGTATTATTGAAGTGCATTAATTCCCTGGAGGCCTGTGATGGATCAATATGAATTCACGTTAGTCAGGTATGATCTGAGAGGGCTTATGGCTGATACGGTTGTCTGTGCTGGACGGCATGAGGTACAGCACTTGCTGGATGATGGATGGCGAGTGGTTATGAGCAAGCCTGCTGATGCGGATTCGTTGAAGCTGGCAAATGCGCTGAAGATGACTGCCTCGGAATCTGCTGACTGACGGTCAATATGGCCAGACCGGTCAAGGCATACTCGCGTAGCGAGTATGCCTGTCTCTAACATGTCTACACCAAGTGAATTTGCCTGCCGGGCAACCCTGTATCGGTAAGTACTGGATTATCTGATCTGTGCTTTACAAATTACCTGGCATGCGCGTCCGTTTGGGGGTACTAGCCGTTAAGTGATCGTTTATTCAGGCAGCTGCAAACTCTTTCTGGCTTAACCATCGCCTGGCCGGCAGATCAGTGCTTCTCTTCTTTCTTCGATTCGTTCGAAACCGCCCCCTTCCGGTCATAGGCGCCGAACAGGGAGGGGTCGAGACCCTTGCGATCGAAGATCCCCTTAAGCGCTATGTTGGCGATCTCAGGGCCGTCCTCGGTCATGGTCACCCACATGAGGTGATCCACGTTGCCGGGACCTTCCTGGTGGAAGGAAGCACCTGCGGGGCCCATCGTGATGT
>WOR8_10001822_pt1 | contig 21355 bp, 14 predicted proteins | sample DeeMarSeWOR38_10_FD_19890 | JGI IMG/M metagenome (IMG submission 19890) | reverse complement strand
TAAAGAGTCCGATATATCGTTAGCAGATAGATACATTAGAAATGATCCGAATACTAAAAGCGTTATGGCCAGGGGAAGAATAAATCGGAAAAAATTGAAGCTGCTTAGTTTTCGCCAGGTCAATATCAGGGATATTGAAGTAATAAATAAAGTAATGAATAAAGCTATAATAAATATCATAATATCTTATTCAAACGTAACTGCAGTTCCGCTGGCGCTTACCATTAACATATTCCCACCACCGCTACCGATTGTCTCGTAATCAAGATCTATGGCAATGACGGCATTTGCTCCCAATTTACGTGCCTCTTGCTTCATTTCTTCCAGGGCAATATCCTTTGCCTTGCGCAGTTCTTTTTCATAAGCTCCGGATCGTCCGCCAATAACATCCGTGATACTGGCAAAAAGATCTTTAAAGAGATTGGCGCCAAGAATCGCCTCGCCGCTGACGAGGCCTTTGTAAGCTGTAATTTTTTTTCCTTCGATGTTGGGTGTGGTGGTTATGAGCATCACTTTACTCCTTAGAAATTTTGGCTTATGATAGTAAAAATTAACCACGAATTACACGAATTGAACACGAAGTAACACGAATTTTTTTAAAACTTAATATAATTCATGAAATTCGTCTAAATTCGCATAATTCGTGGTTAATTATGATTTAAAATGTTGTTTAATGTCTCCTTATCAACTTTCAATAAGCCATTGGACACAATCCGCCTTGTCAGTTCAATCCAGTTTGGTTCTTTTTTAAACACCTCTCTGAATTTTGGCAGGGCATCGTCAAGTTTACCGATATTGACCAGAGAAACAGCATGCCAGTATTTCATTTCAATATTTTCAGGAAACAATTTCTCTGCTGAAGCATATTCCCTTAATGCTTTGTCTTCATCACCAAGTTCGATTGCAAGATCTCCCCGATTCATATGTTCATAGGCGCGGTGCACTTTTAATATGCGCTCTATTTCATCAACTGCCTTTGGGTGATCTTCCACTCTCAGATCGATCAGACGGTCATTCCAAGGTTTTCCAGTGGAATGTCCCCGTACGACGAGAAGCGAGGCGGATTGTTGGCCACGAATATCGCCACCGGCAGCTTCGGCTGCCTTTAAAGAGGCGACCATTCTTTCTGCTAACGGTCCGCTCGAATTTTCAAAGGCTTTGGCCATCGCCGGCCAGACTTTCTTATTCAACATCATATTTGCCTGAACCGAAAAATTTTCACCGCTTATATGTCCGGTGTCAGCAATACATTTTTTTCCTGTATAGGTTGCGACATTTCCTTTTCTATCAATTATTGCCAACTGCCTGAAATCCCGGCCATTGTCACTTTCGATCATTATGTCCAGCACCTCTGAAGCCGATTTTCCCTGCTTTAGGAGTTCAAGACCTCTTGGACCGAAAGAAACATTTACGAGTGACTGGGTAGCAATTGCACCGACACCCGCCTCGGCCCAGGACACGACAGAACCAACTGAAAACCAATGGGATTGTACAGCAACACCGATATCACCGGTTAATGAATCTCTTGCAACTATAGAATAGGTATGTGTAAAAATATCAGCAGTATTATCTTTTGCGTCTGCAATAATAGTAAAAGAAAATAATAAAAGCAGAGAAAAACTTAGATACTTCTTCATAACCCTCTCCCAATCGATCTTTATTTTTAATCATGCTCCAGTACTTTTTTACCATCATATCTTAAATATTCAAGATTGTATAACAAAAAAAATCATCAATATAATTGATATTATCACAATTTATTTTTTACGGAGTATTTACGATGAGTTCACAGAGTAAATCTCTGAGACCTCTGTGGTTTTATTCTATTTATCATTTTTTCATACAACTATTGACATTACCACTATTTCAAATTATCCCGGGCGTTAAACTTTGCCGCGATCATATCCTGATGATCCAGATCCAGAAGGTAGGTCAATTTACGCATCAGATATTCTTCGTGTTGATCAACTTTCCCGTCTTTATATATGATAGACCAGAGTATTTCAGCAACCTGAATTTTTTCGTCACGCGAATAATTCTGATTTATCAGGTTGGTAAATTGCCACAGATCGGTACTTTCTGTTCTTTCCAGTTCAGAAAGTCTGATTAACTCCTTCGCGTCGTTTTCTGTTATACTATAACTGGATTTTAAGACCGAAATGATATGATCTCTTTCATCACCGCTGAACTCACTATCTGCATGGGCCATTTCTAAAAGGAGGGCACAGGTAGCAATTGAAACAGCATCCTCTGAGGATGTCTGCGATTTCTGCTCTGATGTATCTATCTTTTCACTGAAAAAGTCCTTTATGCTTTTAATCATGATGTTCCCTATAAGTATAGATTCTTGCTACAAAGACACAGAGAGCACAGAGTTAATAAATTGTTTTTCTCTGTGTGATTCCGTGGTTAAAATTCGTTTTTACACAATCTCTTAAGCTGTGGGCTTAGTGGGTTAATATAAGAGTGAAAAATCATAATGTAAAGTTCATAACGGTCGAATAAATGCAGAAAAAGGTAGATTTCTCAAATTAACGAAATTAAGAGTAAATTGTAAAACATGTAAATTGGAGTTGCTTTGAAAGAAGATTAACAGTATTATAATCCTGTGCCATAAAAAAGCAACTATCGACTTGATATATGAGGAGATCTTATGGAACAAATCAATGTTCTCGTTGTCGATGATGAACAGGATGTTTTACAGACATTGGAGTCAATGTTAACCGAGTTAAATTTCAATCCTATAATCGCCAATAATGGTGATAAAGCAATGGAGATTATTGAAAACAACAAAATTGATGTTGTTTTATCTGATATTTATATGCCGGAGACAGATGGGTTTGAACTTCTGAATAATGTAAGAGCATTTGATAAAGAAATTGTGTTTCTGATGATTACCGGAAAACCGACAATTGAGACTGCCGTTCAGTCCATTCGGGAAGGTGCATATGATTATATCACCAAGCCCTTTGATATGGAAGATTTACGGATTAAGATTAACCGTTGTATTGAGAAGAAAAAATTGAGTCATAATCTGAAATGGTCCCGAGGGGTGATCTGGGCATTGATCATTTCGATCCCGATCTGGTTGCTGCTGGGAATCATCTTCGCATCTATACTCAGTGATTAGATCAGGTGCAACAGGGATACTGATGTAGAGACGTGATTAATAGCGTCTTTACTGTTGAAGATTGTAAACTGAAGATTGAAGATTGAAAAATTCATAAAAGAGGATTGAAATTTAGATCAAGATCAGTCGGTATCTCATTTAATCTTTCAATTGAGTCACTCGTTTCGGATTTTAATTGTCCATATTTTTCGATCAAATTATTTGCCTCTGCGTAATTGCCATGAGCCTCAATCGTTAATACAATTCTTGTTAATTCTTTTATCACCTTGAAAAACCTATTAGTATCGACTGCATAAGTGTTAGTTCTGGCATCATAATCAATCACCTTGTTCATTCTCAGAAAATTCAATTGAATTAAATTCGCCAGACCGTGAGCTTCCTCAACACCAAAACGAATTGAACGAAAAAGACCGGCAACATAGGTGACATATTGTTCAGCAATTTCATCCGTTGAATAAGAAAATACTTCTGCAAAATAAGGAGCAGAAAAAATACCAAGGATATCCGCTTTACATTCCTCAATAATAGAATACTTTTCCTTTAGTGATTTGCGGACTGTTTCTGCCTTGTTGATCACATAGTTAGGGCCAATGGTATGCGAAATTTCATGAAGCAAAACCTGTGAGATAAATCGTTCTTTTGAAACAAAAGGTCTTTGTTTCTTATTGATCAGAATATCTGCTAGAGGAATCAGAATTTGGTCGAACTTTGCTTCCATAATATTTTTATATAATTGCTTTTTTGCGCCCTTTTCGCTGATTACTCTCTCATCATTTGGAAGAGATGCGGCAATGGTTTTCACCCCTGCCTGATAATCACCACCAAAAAAGGCGATGTTTACAATTTCGAGAATTGTATCTGTATCTTTGATACTTTTAGCCGGATCTATCTTTATTGGAAGATTTTTTTCCAGATTTTCAATATGATTCTGATAAATAGCCAGTTCTTCAGATGCACTGAAATCTTTGATCATAACAGCCGCCTCATAGGCAGTTTTATAATTAAAAAGTCGATCTTCATAATTCTCGATGGGTCCGATAACCATGTCAATCCAATTGTCCTTTAATTCCATCCAGGCAATATCACTTTCATAATATTGGTCTGATGTAAGGGCTTTTGATCGCAGCTCGAAATACTTTTTCAAGGATCGATTATTCGTTAAATCAGCAGCATTTTCGAGGTTTTTCGCTATTTGCCTTACCTCTGTCTGATAGATCTGATGATAGGGTTCAGTTTTTAAAAGATCTTCATCTCTTGATATAACGGTATAGAGATCTTCGAGTTTGTCTCTTGTATCAGAATTTTCACGGACATAGTTTGTAAACTCATCTCGTGATAAATCCTCCGGGTAAAATCCTGCACCCAATGGTTTTATTTGAGGGCCATCACCTACAAATCTTTTGAAGTCATTCAGGCGGTCATAAGGGCCATAATTTATTTCAATATAATCTTGAAGCGGACCGGGTTGATTTTTGTATTGGTCCCTGATTTGCAGGGCGTCATGAGAACTTTGCCGCCAGAAGATATGATCCGCAACTTTACCGGCTTCAATTAAATTTTCAATTATTTTTTTCTGATTCTCTGAGAGTGATCTGAGATCTGTTGTGATATCAACTCTTTTATACACTTTCAGTCGTTGTTTGATTTTATTTATATTCATTTTTCTCAAACTAATTATTGATATTCCCGAATGATAGTCTTTTAACCGCAAAGGACGCAAAGAACGTATTTAATGTATTAGATTTGAGGTTTGCGGTTTGAATTTGCTTAAAATGCATAAATTTAATAACCTTCATTTGCAGGGATAATTATATTGATTGTTTGTAGAATACAATCTATCCATACCTAAAATCTAAAAACCATTATATTTTCTATGCGCCCTTTGCGGTTAGTAAAAATTAATGAGGTAGAGAATGATAATCCAAAAAAAACTATCAATGTCAACCAAAGGTTTTAATGACATTCATGACATAACCCCGCATATCCGGGAATATCTTGCAGATTCCGGACTAAAAGACGGACATGTGATTGTATTTGTACCTGGTTCAACCGGAGGATTAACCACTATTGAATATGAACCGGGATTGTTGCAGGATTTTCCGGAGATGCTGGAGAAGATAGCGCCGATGGGTGTCAGTTATAAACATGACCAGACCTGGCATGATGGTAATGGTTACGCACATCTCAGAGCATCGCTCATCGGTCCTTCGATCACGATTCCGTTTGAAGGGGGGCGGTTGGTATTAGGAACATGGCAGCAGGTTATTTTTCTCGACTTTGATAATCGCCCCCGCCAACGACAGCTTCACGTCCAAATCGTTGGCGAAAACTAGTATAAATTTATTTCTGGCAGCGGTGTAACGACAACACGATTTTTAACCGCAAAGAGGCAAAGAACTATTGAAACCGCATAAGATTTACTTTGCGCTCTTTGCAGTTAGAAAAGCGCTGCGTCGTTGCGAGAGGTTAAATCAGACCCAACCCCGGAGTTTGCAGGCTTCGGCGACGCGGGCAACACCGACAACCATCGCTGCCAGGCGGGGATGGACATTTCTTTCTTTTATTGCTTTATCGACCGTGTGGTAAGCTCTGGTTAACTGAACATCCTGACGCTGATATACGGTTTCTTCATCCCAAAAGTATCTATAGTGATCCTGCACCATTTCAAAATAAGAGACCGTAACACCTCCGGCACTGGCCAAAATATCCGGAATGACGTGAATACCTTTATTATATAAAATAAGATCTGCTTCAGGTGTTGTTGGACCATTAGCCAGTTCACAGATGATACGTGCTTTAATTTTATCTGCATTTTCATGTGATATGGCATTTTCCAGTGCCGCCGGATACAAAATGTCAACATCCAGTTCAAGTACAACATCGCGATCTATAGGATCCGCTCCCGGAAAATCCATAACCGATCCGCTCTGGAGTTTATGCTGAACTAATTCTTTTGGATTGAGACCATTTGGATTATAAATCCCACCTCTGGAGTCGCAAACGGCAATCAGCTTACCTCCTCCAAGAAGTTCCTGATGGAGGAGGGCAGCACGTTGTCCTGCGTTGCCAAAACCCTGTATGGCATATTTTCCTTTGGGATCGACACCCAAGGATTTGCACGCCTCCCTGACAGTAATAACCCCTCCCCGGGCTGTGGCATCTCTTCTGCCTTCGGTTCCACCAATAGGCATTGGTTTATCTGTAAATACGCCGGGCATATGTCGGCGAATAATTGTCTCATACTCGTCCATCATCCAGGCCATCGTTTGTGGATTTGTATACATATCAGGAGCCGGTACATCCTTATCAATTCCCAAATAATCAGCTGCCGCCCTGATGTATGCACGTGAAACATTTTCTAACTCCCGTTCTGACATCTTTTTAGGATTACAGACCACACCCCCCTTACCACCTCCTAAAGGAATATCAACAACCGCTGTTTTCCAGGTCATCCAGGAGGCGAGGGCTCTGATCGTGTCAACAGTTTCATGCGGATGAAAACGGATCCCGCCTTTTGCAGGCCCGCGCGCAAAATTATACTGTATACGATAAGCATGGAAAATTTCGATTTGGCTATTATCCATTTTTACCGGGATTGTAAACTTGAACTCGCGTTGCGGCCATTTCAGTAAGTTTATTGTCGAGTCATCAAGATTGAGAAGCTTTGCTGCCTCGACAACCTGTTTTTGGGCAACCTTAAAGGAATTATAAGATTCAATCATTGTGATTCCCCAGACTTAGTTTGATCCGATTCTTCTGATTTACTGACATCAAGAATGATCCGATACCAGCAATTTTTACACATTAATGCCCGGTCAACATTAAGTAATACCTGTTCCCAGGATGAAAGTTTGACACCACAGTGAGGACAATGTGTTACCAACTGTTTTTTGAAAAAAGATTCTTCATTATTTTTTTTTGAATTATCCATCTTTTGAGTTTGGTTTAAGGATGATACCTTTATTTTGCTGACCATTCATTTTGATTATAAGTGGATTCTGTAACCTGACATGCCGTGTGTATTTTCTTTCTTCGACAATTGGTTGTTCCAGCAACCAGTCCCAGTCTACAAAACCTTCTTCTTTAAATGAATTTACGGTAAAATAGCTAACCATAAATGATGTCAAATTTTGAAAAAAATGAGATCCCTGTGAAGGAGAAACCATAAAATCTTTGAAACTTGATTCAACAATTGCTCTGGCACCGGAAATTTGATCCCAGTTTACAGGGATACCTAACCATGGATCCAATGTACCCCAACGGCCAACTCCGATAAGTAGGTATGGTATTTTTTCAGATAGCAATTTTGAATTGAATAAACTAACTTCACGGGCAACTTCTTTACTTTTTGACCGATCATATGTGTGATAATCAACAAATACGATATCTTTGATATCCGTAATGACCCCATGACCAAGTACCCAGGGGCTTTCACAGAGGAGCAGATTTTTATCAGTCACTTCAATTTTTAACTCTTCTATTTCCCGTTTTAATACCAGTGGACGCATTTGTAGTAAGCCAAATTCTTTTGATTCTTTGGGTTTGACAGACATTCTGACTGCAAATTCAATTTCGATCGGTGTTCCCATACCCCAGCTACCCATTTCCAATAAAAGTTCCAATATCTGCGGAAGAGGAAATATTTTATGCTTAAGGATTGGGGCAAAGGTGATAAGACGAGGCCCATTCCTGGAAAGTCCATCATAAATCACATGATTTTCATGGGAATAGGTTGAACCTACAAAAAACAGGCTACCATCTTTCTCAGCAATATCCAGTGGATATTGTTTTATTAATACATCGTGAGTCTCAACACCATTCTGTGTACTGTTTATAAGGTCAAGTGCGTAAAATTGTTTTTGGTTATTTCTCATTGATTCTTTAACGGAAAAAAACTGCGGTAAATGTGTGGGATGAAGTGGTGAAAATTTTACCGTATTACCTCCATCCACAACAGTTTTGCCCAGTCCGAGAGCAACGGAAGCAGTTCCATCAGATGATTTTTGAGGCGGAATCGGATAAAAATTATAAGATTTGGCTACACCGGAAAAATCGGGATAGAATCTTTCTTCATGCTCAGAACCAATCATTTTTTGAATGATGACCGCCATTTTTTCTTCTTCAAGACGGTAAGAGGTCACTTTTATATATGTTTTTGTGCTCTGATAAAAAGTAGACGCATATACCCGTTTTATGGCATCAAGCACTTCACTTAAACGGAGCAGGGGATTATCATGGCGATTGGGTAAAAAATAAGTCTCATATACACCGGCAAAAGGGTGGTATTGGGAATCCTCAAGTAAGCTTGAAGAGCGGACAGCGAGGGGCTCCTTAATCAAATCCAGAAAAGCGGCCAGATCAGCAAGAATCTCTTCCGGAAATGTTTTTGCTTGCAGAAATCTCTTTGTTATCTCTACATCGTCCGTAGAATTGAGGGCAAAATCACGTAAATTATTCTCATCGAGAAACGCATCGAAAACATCTGTCCCCAGTACGACCGCCGGAGGTATGTAAATTCGAATATCTTCAAATTGATCCTGAACCTGATAATTATTGATCAGCGTGCTGACAAAACTCAATCCCCGCGCTTTTCCGCCAAGCGAACCGCCACCAATCCGGGCAAATCCATTCTGTGGATCAAAGGAATCTTTTTTAAAATCAGTGATAATTCCTTTTTGACGGAGCCTTCTATAATTTCTTAGACTTGAGATTAAATCCTGTCGTAAATCTTCAATTGTATTAAAGTCCGTGACTTTGCGCGGTCTTAACTGATGGGCCAGCCAAAATTCGGTTCTCGCTTTTAGCCAGTTTGAAAAATGGTTTCTCTCCGCATGATATTTTATACTCTCTTCGGGAACCAGCGCTAACTGCTGTTCAAGAGATTGAAGATTGAAAGCGCGGCCTACCTCAACATGATTATTCGAACGAAAGATGAAATCACCGAATCCAAAATTCTCAACTGTAAATTTCCGGACTTCCTGAAGCAACGTCGGAGAATCTTTCAAAGCAAAGGCAACTCCCATTTCTTCCGCTTCAGTTCTCATTTCCGGATTATTTGATTGAAGAAGTATCGAAATGTCGCCGTGTTTTTTAGTAACATTTTTGGCAAATCTGATCCCGGCTCTTGGATCCTGCTTACCATTTCTCATGAAATCAATATCTGATATTACACCAAGAATGTATTGCTCATAACGCGTAAATAAGTCCCAGGCCTCTTCATAAGTTGAACATAGAAGAATTTTAGGTCGGGCACGCATTCGCAGGAACTTGTGAGAGAGGTTGATCCCTTCGGAAATCAGACGTTGAGATTGTTTGAGAATTTCGGTGTAGAGTATCGGTAAGAAGGAAGAATAAAACCGCACATTATCCTCAATCAGTATGATAGACTGAACACCCACCAGTCGGGAGTCGTGGTCGATATTCATTCTGTCTTCAAGGTATTTAATGATGGCGATTATAATCCTGAAATTGCCTGTCCAAATAAAGATTTTATCAAAAACTGAGATATCCGTGTGTGAGATCAATTCACTCAGTTCGCGGTTATCATAGGCGAGCAAAATAACAGGCAAATTCAGATCTGATTCCCTCACCAATTCCGCCAGTCTGGCCGCATGCATGTCTTCGATATGCTGGGTTGTAATAATCAGGTCAAATCGTTTTTCTTCTCTGGCAATGTTTATCGCTTCCTGCCCTCCTGATACGCGGGTGATCTCCGGGGAGTGACTGAGATTAAGGCCCTGATATTCGTGTCGGATCAATTCATAGAGGCGTCCGTCTTCTTCAAAGACATAAAGATCGTAGAGACTGGAGACAAGAAGTATATTTCGAATACGGTAACGCATCAGGTTTTGAAATCCCTGAAAACGTGTTCCATAACCATGTTCTACCCAGAGGGGTTCAACTAAATTGCGTGAATAATCTATAGGTTTTTCCATAGCAGACATCATGAAATAAAGATGTATAAAGATAAATCTATGGGATTATTATTACAAGTTTAATTAACTGTATTTCTAGTGGCGGAATTAATAAGTATTTAACACGAAGGACACGAAGAGTCCGCCGGCAGGCGGATCCGCCCACTGGAGGGCATGAAGAATAATTACAGACTAAAAAACAATTCAGAAATTTGCCTTAAGGCAAATTTCTGAATGGTTGAAAAACAATTTTACACAACACCTTGATCGAGCATTGCATCGGCAACTTTCAGGAAACCTCCGATATTGGCGCCATTGACATAATTGCCGGGCGTACCAAATCTTTCAGCTGTTTCCATACAGGTTTTATGGATACTCTTCATGATATGGTTCAGGCGGTTATCCACTTCTTCACGGGTCCAGGGCAAGCGCATACTATTTTGGACCATCTCCAAACCGGAAACGGCAACACCTCCGGCATTAGCTGCTTTTCCCGGTCCATATAGGATACCCTTATCCAGAAAGATATTAACTCCGTCAGGGGTAGTGGGCATGTTTGCCCCTTCGCTGACTACATAGACGCCTTTTTCAAGAAGGTTTTGTGCATCTTTGGCATTAATTTCATTCTCAGTTGCACTGGGGAAAGCACAGTGGGCTTTATGATCCCAAAGGGGATTGTAATCCAATTGAGGATCAACCTCAGTATAAACAGCACTTGGATATTTTTCGGCATATTCCTTGATTCTGCCACGACGAACATTTTTTAATTCAAAAACAAAGTCCAGTTTTTCTCTCGTAATTCCCTCTTCATCATAGATATATCCACCTGAATCAGAAAGGGTCACTGCTTTTCCCCCCAGATCAAGAATTTTTTCTATGGTATACTGGGCAACGTTACCACTCCCTGAAACAAGACAGATCTTTCCATCCAGTGATTCATTTTTTGTGGTGAGCATCTCAGCAGCGAAATAAACAGCACCATAACCGGTCGCTTCCGGACGAATTAATGAACCACCCCAATTTAATCCTTTTCCTGTAAGAACACCGGTAAATTCATTACGAATACGTTTGTATTGTCCGAAAAGGAATCCGATTTCACGCCCACCCACCCCAATGTCTCCTGCCGGTACATCCGTATTGGGACCGATATGACGATATAACTCCGTCATAAAACTCTGACAAAATCTCATCACTTCATTGTCACTTTTCCCTTTAGGGTCAAAATCAGATCCACCTTTTCCACCACCCATCGGTAGTGTGGTTAAACTGTTTTTAAAAACCTGTTCAAAAGCGAGGAATTTCAGTATGCCAAGATTCACAGATGGATGGAACCGTAAACCACCTTTGTAAGGCCCGATGGCACTGTTCATTTCAATACGAAAACCGCGGTTAAACTGAACATCACCCTGATCGTCAATCCATGGTATTCTGAACATAATCACACGTTCCGGCTCAATAATTCTTTCCAGAACCTTTGCTGCTCGATATTCGGGGTGTTTTTCCAGGACAAGTTCCAGGGATTCTGCAACTTCTTCGACTGCCTGATGAAATTCCGGTTGGGCAGGATTTTTAGCTTTTACTTCCGCCATCAATGAATTTACAAATGCACTCATGTTTACCTCCTGTATTCTGAAGCATGTATGTGATCCATATGATACCACTCAGATTGTATCATTACTTTTATAAAAGATGGTCATAACACTGTTGATATGAAGAAGATAGGTAGATGGGTGCAAAGCAAAAATAGCAGAAATTATGAAAGTTCTGTAATAGAAATTATTACAGATTTACATCAGAATCTTTTAGGAGAATGCGGTACCAACATTTTTTGCAGATAAGAGCCCCATCGACCCTCAACAACACCTGCTCCCAGGGGCTCAGTTTACGATTACAATGTGGGCAATATTCAAGGGGGATCTTTTGGGTTCTGTTAGCACCCAAGTCATTCCCCCGATCTTCATCAATCATATGTTTTTTGATTGCCTTACAAGGATTTACCTAATTTACTTTCCCATTTCCATTGAGTATGTTTTCAACTTCATCTTTATCTAAATCCATTATATGAGGAATTCCACTGATTTCAGTTGCCTCTTTTGTCAGGCTGGCAATATCATCACGGGACATATAATCCAGAGTGAATTTTCTGCTTCCACACATTAATTGACGCAAACCCTGACCTAACCTTTCATAATAGGTATAAAGGCCAATGGCGCCGGTCGGTAATGCCTCAAAAGCCTCATTACCCAGTTGTTGTCTCAACTCATGGGCTGTAACAAAAATTTCATCAATTGAGTTACCAAATCGTTCAACGTAAACGGGAAGCATTTGACTTTGAATCGCGTTCCCGAGCGTTTTACCAACCATTGCAGCGGCAATTGGACTACGCGCCATCCCGATGAGTTTGACATAAGGTGCTCCCAGAGCAAGTCCCTTAAATATTTGATCCTCAAATGTAAATCCTCCAGCTAAGGCCAGGGCCGGTATATACTCCTTACGGTCATCTAAGGTTTTCGTATACTGATAGAGCAGGGAATGAAGTTCGACAGGGGGCATACCCCATTCATTCATCATTCGCCAGGGACTCATGCCAGTTCCTCCTCCGGCGCCATCAACAGTAAGCAGGTCGATTTTATATTTTGATGAAAACTTGATTGCCCGGGCCAGATCAGCGGGACGATAGGCACCAGTTTTAAGAAAAATATACTTCGCTCCTGATTTTCTCAGTTGTTCAACCCGCTCAGCAAATGATTCTTCTGTCACCATCCCCACCCTTGAATGGCGTTCAAATTCCTTAAATCCTCCTTTTTCGAAGGCCTTGATGACATTCGGATCGGTTGGATTGGGAAGCACCACATAACCCCTCTCATAGAGCATTTGTGCTTTTTTTAAGTCCCTGATTTTAACCTCACCGCCGATATTTTTAGCTCCCTGTCCCCATTTTAATTCCACAATTTCTACACCTAATTCACGAATGGCATATTCCTGAACACCGAGGCGTGTATCCTCAACATTTGCCTGCACAATAATTGCCCCATATCCATCAATCTGATGATCCTGGAAGAGTTTGATACGTCTTTTCAAGTCGACTGTATCAACAATTTTACCGTTTTGAATCACGGATTCCATATCCATCCCTGATACATTTTCACCAATAGTGAGACCGGTCCCGGCGAGGGCAGAGCCTATTGCCAGTCCTTCCCAGTTATTTTTGGCAATATCTGTCGATCCGATTCCTGGTATGATCCATGGATAGCGAAATTTTATTCCTTTATCATGGCCGAATTTTACTTCCAGGTTAACTGCAGGAAATACTGCCTTGTCACTATCCGCTTTAATTCCATGAGCACCGACAGCGGTGCCCATAATATTAAAATGTGAATAATCGACAGGATAGGTCTTTTCGGATGCTGTTGTAATAACGCCAAAGGGTTGAGGATAGATGACTTCATGACCGCGATAAGCAGATTTTCCGATTTCACACATGCCGATACACCCGTCGACACATGTGACACACATGCCGGAAGAGGGGGTTATGGATTCTTCTGTGCGGTTTTTGGTAAGAGTCGCTGCTGACGAATTAATTCTTGATAAACTTGATAACATAGTATATTCCTCCGCTGTTTGCGTTTACTTTTTTTCTTGTTCACAGGCTACACAGGGTTCCATATAGCACATCATATCATGAAATTCACTTTTCTCAATGCAAGGTGGACTGAGATTGGCGCAACCACCGCAGATCGCCTTTTCCGGTTCTGAATATGTACACCTCAACTGACAGGCCGGGCAAATGTGAATACATCCTCCACAAAGCCGACATTCGTCTGATTTGATATTGAAAGGTGTTCCGATCCTTCGGTCAACACCCCGCCCCTGGAAACCGATTGCTTTTGCCATCATCTGTTCTTCGCACATGCGCACACATAATCCACATAAGATACAATCCTCATACTCCTGCCGGAATCTTTGCTGGCGAACATTATGCGCAGAGGCGATATCCTGAATAATCTTGGATTGCGGACAAGATGCAAGGAGAAGTTCAATGATCATTTTGCGCGCCTTTATGACCTTTTCCGATGCGGTTCGCACATTCAAATTTTCTTCTACCGGATGTGTACAGGAGGTTACCAGCCGCGTATTGTTTTTTTCTCCAATTTCAACAACACATAGTCGACATGCGCCAAAGGCAGACAGACCATCCATGTGACATAAGGTAGGAATGGGGAATCCAAAAAAACGTGCTGCTTCCAGAATGGTCGTTCCCTCTTCCACTTTCACGGGTAGTCTGTTTAATACAAAATTAACCATGATGCTGTTCCTCCAATGCTTCTATTTCTTCTACACTTTTTATCTCCACTTCCTCTATGGACGGTTTTGTGAACTCTAAATCACATCGCAGGCAGCGACTAGCTTCTTTTTTTGCTTCTTCCAGTGAAAGAGAAACTTCCACTTCGGCAAAATTTCTACGCCGCCATTCTGACGGTGCCCTGGGGGTGTCAATTCGTTTTGCATTATCAAGTTCATCGTATTTCATCTCAACAGGCTCCACAAAAATAGTCGGTTTGTATGGTTGGGGTTCCTGTACCAGAGGTTGACCTTCCAGGTAGCGTTCAATCATAATCGCTGCTTTTTTACCGGCGGCGATCGCTTCAATAACTGTATTCGGACCTGTAACGACGTCACCGGCAGCAAAAACACCAGGTCTGGATGTAGCAAGTGATAATTTATCAACCATAATTGTGTTCCAATCAGTCGTCTCGATATCAGCCGATTGCGCTGCGCTCATACAATCTTTGCCTGAATCTTCGGAGATGGCAACGATGAGGGTATCCAGCTGGACACTGAAATCGGAGCCTTCAATCGGCACCGGTTTTTTTCGTCCACTTCGATCCAGGTCACCCAACTCGTTTCTGATAAATTCTAAAGCGGCAAGTTTGCCATTATCGGTGATAATTCGTTTTGGAGAGACAAGTGTTTCAATTTTAATTCCCTCCTGAACGGCTGCTTCAATTTCCTCTTCAAAAGCGGGCATTTCGTTCTGGGTTCTCCGGTAATAAATGGTGACACTTTTGACCTCTTTCTGGCGAATGGCCGTACGGGCGGCATCGATTGCTGAATTTCCGCCACCAATCACACCGACATGTCCGCTGGCCAGATTCTGATGTTTCAGATTAAAGGCTTTCAGGTATTCAATCGACGGATAAACTCCTTTAACATCCTCATTTTCAAGTTGTAACGGCCTGCTCTTATGTGAACCCATCGCTAATAAAATCGCTTTATATCCCTTCGTGAACAGATCTTCAATGGAGAAATCTTTTCCCAGGGTTTGATTTAATTGAAGCGTAATATTTTCATCGAGAAGTGCATCAATCTCAGCTTTGATCACTTCACGTGGTAAACGATAAGAAGGAATGGCACAGAAAAGCATCCCCCCTGCTTCAGATTCAGAATCGAAGACTGTGATGGAATATCCCTTCAGAGAGAGATAATGAGCGGTTGTTAATCCTGCCGGACCGGCACCGACAACAGCAATCCTTGCTTTTTTCCCTTTTTTGTTTTCTCTAAGCGGCTTATAAACCGAAGGATCCATACGGTCAGTGATAAATCGTTTCAATGAACGAATTGAAATAGGACTCCCTCCACTCGTACCGGCGCGGCATTTATCCTCACAAGGATGATCACACACCCTGGCGCATACGGAGGGGAATGGATTGGCCTCACGTATAACGGTATAGGCAGATTCATACTCTCCACGGGCAATATGGGCGACATATCGCCATGCTTCCGTGCCGACAGGACAGGCTGCCTGACAGGGTACGGTAACTAAATCGGTACAGACAAATGCATCACTTTTTTTTTCGATAATATGCCGTTCATATTCATTACGAAAATAACGCAGGGTACTTAAAACCGGATTTGCTGCCGATTGTCCCAAACCACACATCGACGTCTCTTTGACTGTTTCAGCCAATTCTTCCAGGAGGATCAGATGTTCAACAGTTCCTCGTCCTGAAGAGATATCGTCCAGGATCTCATACATGCGTTGCGTACCTTTTCTGCAGGTAAAACATTTACCGCACGATTCTTCCTTTAAGAAACTCATGAAGTATTTGGCAACGTCAACCATGCAGGTATTTTCATCCATAACAATCATTCCACCCGACCCCATGATCGATCCGGCATTACTCAAACTTTCATAGTCGATGGACAGGTCAAATAGTCTGGCGGGAATGCAACCACCGGAAGGTCCCCCGGTTTGCACAGCTTTTATCTTCGCTTTACCAGGTGAACCGCCACCGATATCATAAACAACCCTGCTTATTTTTATTCCAAGGGGAACCTCTACAAGGCCTGTATTTCTGATCTTTCCTACCAGTGAAAATATTTTTGTCCCGGAATTACCCGATACGCCTACTTTCTTATATTCTTTTGCGCCCTGATTAATAATGACAGAAATATTGGCCAGGGTCTCCACATTATTGATACACGTGGGTGCGCCGTAAATACCCTTCTCAATTGGATAGGGAGGACGTTGCCTGGGTTCACCACTGAATCCTTCGATGGATTTGATCAGGGCAGTTTCTTCTCCGCAAACGAAGGCTCCCGCCCCACGCACGATTTCAATATGAAAGTCATAGCCGCTTTGCAGAATATTTTTACCGAGCAAGCCGAATTCCTCTGCCTGACGGATGGCGATAAGGGTATGTTTGATGGCTAACGGATACTCGCTTCGAACATAGATAAATCCTTTGCTGGCACCGATGGCAATACCGGCGATAATCATTCCTTCTATAATGGAATGAGGATTTCCCTCCAACAAACTGCGGTCCATATATGCACCCGGATCACCCTCATCGGCATTACATACAATGAATTTACGACCACCCTTGCTCTGAGCGGCTCGCGCTAGTTCCCATTTTTTTCCTGTTGGAAAGCCAGCGCCACCCCGTCCCCGTAATCCGGAATTGATTATTTCCTTAATGATCCAATCGGAATTTTGTTTGAGGAGAACTTTCTCTAATGCGGCATAGCCCCCTTGTTCCACATAATCCAGTATGCGAATCGGATCAAGCCTTTGATTATTTCCTAAAATCGTCCGGGTTTGCAGTTTAAAAAAAGGAATTTCGTCCTGTGAATGATAACGCTCTTTGCTATAAGAATCCTTATAGATGAGTTCTTCATCGATGAAATCACCGATCGCTGACTCAATTACTCGCGGTACGTCTTCAATTCGTAATTTGGGATAGAGTCTCTGGCCTGGCTCCACTAATATAAAGGGATCCATCTCGCAGAATCCCTGGCAACCGGTTATCTTCAGGGATATTTTTTCCCGGAGATTGCGTTCGATGATGTATCGCTTCACTATCCTCATAATATCATTCGAACCACTGGCCTGGCCACCGGTACCGGCACACATGATCAGGGTGGGCTTCTTGTGTAAGACTTTTTTCTCGCTGATGACCCGTTGGCGAAAGTGAGTGAGTTCAGCAATAGTTGAAAGCGGATTCATAAATAATCTCCTTAATCAATGGCTGTTTCTCCCAAATCAAGTAAATGTCCCTTGCATCCTCTTCGGGTACATATTTGAACAATACCACCGCCCCGGACAATCATCGGAACCATCGGTGCGCTGCAATCGGGGCATTTTGTCCCTCCGAGAAGTTGGGAATGACAATGTGGGCAGAAAATTTGTACGACAGTATCCAGCGGAATCTCAAATTCTGAACTGACATGATAGCTTCCATAAATACTTGAAAGGGCGAGCCAGCCATGCTTTTGGCCAAATGAAACCGTGACTCTTATCACTGGATGACCATCAATTACTTGTCTACTATCCATCAGACTGTGGTTACAGCGGGCACAACTGACCTCAACCGGAAAGACTCTCTGATCCGTTTCAAGATCAATCGTATCCAATCCCCGTTGGGTTTTATCCAGTATGTCAGGTATAGACGAGGTTTTGACGTGGGAGAAGTAATGTCCGTCAACGACAACGACCGGACCCAACGCGCAGGCGCCAAGGCAATTAACGGTTTCCAGACTAAACTCTCTGTCTTTTGTTGTTTGTCCCGCTTTTATTCCCAGTTCATTTTCAAATCTTCTTACAATCGTTTGTGATCCTCGGACATGGCATGCTGTACCAAGACAGGTTGATATAAGGTGTTTTCCCCTCGGGGTTAAACTAAAAGACTTGTAAAAGGTGGCGACACCATAGATATCAACGAGTGAACGTCCTGTTTTTTGGGAAACAATTCGCAGTGCATCTTCAGGCAAATAACTGTATTTGGCCTGAATGTTCTCTAATATTGATATGATTCCCCCAAATTCCTTACCATTCTCTTCCAATATTTCGACAATCTTTTTATTTTTCATTTTTATCGTCCTTCTCCTGTAAAGAATGATTTCTTTCTAAATATAATCGTCACAATGCCATACACCCCCTGCGGGTTTGTAAATCGTACAGACATAACGCTTTTCACAAGTTCGGCACAATCCATTTAGTTGGACCAAATGTGATTTCTGATAAAAAGAGTTATGATTGCTTTCGTATCTCTCGCAATAAACAATCGGTTGTTGATAAGCCAAATGGCGGGTACATGTTTGAAGATGGAGACATGTCGGACAGAGTGCTGTAACAGTCAACGTAATATCTCATTTTTAGTGGCTAGCAGACAGCGGCACAATAACTATGTACATGCAACGATTGTACCAATTTGAGAAAAAAATAACATAAGTTAGCGATGGTAATAAAAAAATTTCTAACATACTGATAATATGTATTTTACGATAGGAAGAACTTTTTAGAGAATGGAAAGATGGGCGAATTATACTCTGTAAGAAATGGGGAAAAATTCCCCGCTGGAGAAATAAGCCCCGAAGAGATCTTTAATGATTATCTTACCCTTTAAGTTTTTTTCGCAGGGTTTTTCGATCAATCCCAAGAATTTCTGCTGCTTTTGTTTTATTGTTTTTCACATTTGCCAGAACTTTTTGAATGTAGACTTTTTCTAACTCTGCTAATGTTCCTGTAAATTGTTCACTTCCCAATTGTGTAAACCGTAACAGTTCTGGCATATCAGAAACATTGATAATATTGTCGTCACTCATAATGACAATTCTTTGGATAACATTTTCCAATTCCCGCACATTGCCCGGCCAGTAATAATTTCTTAAAATTGCCAACGCCTTATCTGAAAATGTCGGCAACGGCTTATCCGCTTCATCAGCAAATTTGTTGGCAAAGTGATTCACCAATAGAAGAATATCATCCCCTCTATCCCGAAGAGGGGGAAGTGGTATATTGATTACATTAACCCGAAAAAACAGGTCTTCACGAAAAGTATTTTTTTTCACCAGGCTGCTGAGATCTTTATTAGTTGCTGCAATGATTCGAACATCGAGTTTAATCGGGCGTGTATTCCCGACCATGCAGATCACTTTATCCTCCAGAACCCGTAATAGTTTTACCTGCATTGCCAGACTGGTCTCACTGATTTCATCCAGAAATATAGTTCCTCCGTCAGCAGTTTGAAAAAAACCCGCTCGGGTCTCCACCGCTCCGGTAAATGCCCCTTTTACATATCCAAATAGCTCACTTTCAAGCAGAGTTTCTGGTATTCCCCCACAATTGACTGGAATAAATGGTGAGGAAACCCGTGAGCTACTGTAATGTATAGCTCTTGCAATCAGTTCTTTTCCAGTTCCGCTTTCACCTGTTATCAGTACATTTGCATTTGATAATGCTACTTTTTCTACTGCACCATACACCTTTTGCATTGCCAAGGAATCACCAAGTATGCCATAAGATAAAAACGGATTTTTGATTGGCTTGCTGATGGCAGCTTTCCGTATACTTAACTTTTTTAGGGTTCTTTCAACTGCTGAGAAAAGTTCTTCATCGGTAAATGGTTTTGTTAAATATTCTTCAGCTCCTGTTTTTACAGCCTGAACAGCACCTTCAATGGTTGCATAGCCGGTTATCATCATCACTTCAGTCTCTTTAATATTCTCTCTGATATAATTCACCAATTCTAAACCGTTCATTTTCGGCATTTTCAGATCGGTTATCACCAAATCAATCGGATGCGATTTTAAGAAGGTTATTGCCTCTGATACGCTCATCGCCGTAAAAACAGAATACCCTTTTGACGTCAGGTTTCTATCGATCATTTCTAGTGTATCTGCCGAATCGTCAACGACCAAAATTTTTGATTTATTCGTTGAGAGCGATTTCATCCCTGGATGTCCTCATTTGAATTTAATGTGAAATGGGAAACTGAATCTCAAAATGTGAACCTTTATTGACAGTACTGTTGACTTTAATCTTCCCTTTATGGCTTGTAACAATTCCATGAACGACGGCAAGGCCCAAACCTGTCCCTTCATTTATTTCCTTGGTTGTAAAAAACGGAATAAAGATTTTATTTAATACTTTTTCCGCCATCCCTATGCCTGAATCGTCTACGATAAGGGAGACATGTTGATCGTTAAATGTTGTCATGATCGATAATACACCTCCACCGGGCATGGCCTGGATGGCGTTAACGACCAGGTTCACCAGGACCTGATTTAATTGTGATTGATCCCCAGTAATAAGTGGTAATTCACTTGCTGTCCTTCGTTGCAGCTTGATTCCTGCCTTTGCACATCGTGCTTCAAAGAAGTATAACCCCTCTTCCACAAGTTGATTCAGATCAACACGCGTTTTATTCGGTGGCACCTGACGGGCAAACAGCATCAGTTTTTTTATGATTTCCCTGGCATTTAAGGACGCTTTAACAATTTTTTCTATGTCCTGTGTCGCCTGGTGTGGCATCTCGAAATTTTTTTTCATCAGTTGGGCAAAACCGAGAATGTTGCCCAACGGTTCATTTAATTCATGAGCGACGCCCGCTGCTAATTGGCCAATTGTTGCCAGCCGATCAGCATGTCTCAATTGTTCCTGTAATTCACTGCGGCTCCTGTCAGATTCTATTTTCTCTACAATCAAAGCAATCTGATTTGCAATCATTTCAATCAGATTTCCTTCTTCTTCAAGAAAGGGTCCGTCGAACATGTCCGGTTTATCTTCACTATAAGAAACTTCGATTTTACCTCTTGTATGACCATTGATTGTTATAGGTGCATTTTGAATAGATGTGTCAGTTTTGAATCCCGGGGTGGCGTATATCCTGTTATCCAGAGATATCCGTCCTTTGGTTATTTCAGGATACTGCCAGGCAGGTGGGATAAGATCCAGTATTTTTTCCAGGATTTCGGAGATAGAATTGCTATTTTGATGAGCGAGCTGAGCAATGTGATAGAGACAACTCAG
>WOR8_10003072_pt1 | contig 21359 bp, 18 predicted proteins | sample DeeMarSeWOR38_10_FD_19890 | JGI IMG/M metagenome (IMG submission 19890) | reverse complement strand
TCGATGCCTGGATTGCCCGCAACGCCCATCACCCCGATCAGGGAAATCCGGTTGCGGTACACAGTCATACAGACTATCCGCCGGATGCGGATCGTACCTATTACTATTTCGTTTTTGAACTGACCATACGCTATTTACTGGACAGCCGGGGTGGTGCGCGCTCCCTCCAGGACGTGCTCGATGTTTTTTATGATATGCGCCATGATATACCATTTCCGGTCTCTTTCGCCCAGCGAATGGGCATTGGTCTTGATCGTTTTGAACACGAATTTTATGACCGGATGGTCGATTACCTCCGATTACCATAGCGGAAAAATCTCCCGATCCCAGCTAATACCCTGGTCGAAGTTTTGCTATAAGTAACTATCCGACTGATGCAAACATATGGCCGGTTTTAACGATACAAAAAAAGCCCGGATAAATTATTCCGGGCTTCTGTGCAAGCGTGTTTTGACCGACTCAGGTCAATTCTGCCCTTTTCGGGACCCTTTGCGACTTTGCGGGGCGTCTCCCTGTGGCCCTTCCCCGCTTTCAGGAGTCATTTTGCCTCCCTGTACCCGGTCACGCGGACGTTCCATCGCTCCACTGCCTTCACCCTGACGGAGCTGTTTAGCCTCCGCCTTCTGGCTTGAATTTTGTGCTTTTTGCATTTCCCCGTCCGGAATACCGTCGCCGTCGGCATCTTCATATTTTTTTGCCTTTTCTTTGGTCAGGATTTGTGACTGAACCTTCTCCTGCTTCTGCGCTTTGACCTGTTCCTGCAGGTCCTTATTCTCTTCAACCCGAACCTGGTTCATTTCTTTAGCCTGTTTGTTTTGCTGAACCTGAACCTTTTCCTGCTTCTGCTCTTTGACCTGTTCCTGCAGATCCTTATTCTCTTCAACCCGAACCTGGTTCATCTCTTTAGCCTGCTTGTTTTGCTGAACCTGAACCTTTTCCTGCTTCTGCTCTTTGACCTGTTCCTGCAGATCCTTATTCTCCTGAACCCGAACCTGGTTCATATCCTTCGCTTGCTTTTTATCCTGCGCCTGGTTCTGATCCTGAGCAAACGACACCAATGAAAGGGCAAAAACGAACGCTAAAATTAAAGTTAAGTGTTTCATGGCTACCTCCTGTTTAAGTTTCAACTCGAATATTACAACTTACATGCCAAATTCATAAGTTATTAATTTACAATATATTGTGAAAGAAGAGTTCGCCGGGTAAGTCGCACGATTCGCCCGCCTGGTCGAATCCAGAATAAAATTAACCGTGCTTACCTGCTTGTAAGTCGTTTGGAAGGGATTGGGGGTAAAACGAAAGGAAGGAGGAATTTCCCCGACACAAGAGCGAAACTACCATTCGGTTTCAGCACATGCTGAATGGCGTCCCTTATATCCTTTGCTTTAAAAGTTATATTTTCACCGCGCATGCCTGATTTATTCATTTACCGGTTCGTTTTGGCTGCCAACCGGCAGGAGAAGAAGATCCTGATAATCGAAGCTGAAATCAACGGCACGGGAGAAGGGCTGCATTCTTGCCTGTTCAATCGAACCATCCGGGCCGAGGAAAAACGAGAGGAATGCATCCCCACGCAAAGTCCGGTCATGCCAGCGCGCGACAAAGCTGTCATACTGCCAGTGTTCCAGATTTCCGCTCAGCTCCGGAGTATGCTGGAATGAGATCTCCAGTTTTCCATTCTCGAACCGGATCCCAATATCTCCATACCAGGCATCGCGGTATAAACCTGCGTATTTCTCAAGCAGCAGTGACGGCCGAGAATTTTTATTGCGCGCTGCTTCTGCCAGCCGGATTTCCTGATCGAGTTTACGATTCCTGTACTCATTATACGTTTTATAAGCGTTCAGCCAGTCAAACTGTTCTGCATCCAGATAATGATCGAGAATGTGAAATGTAATCGCGTTGAATGCCGCACTGGATTCCTGATTGGTCAGCACAGTGATCCCCAGTTTCTCGGACGGCATCATTGCCATCCGTGAGAGGTAGCCAGGCAGTCCGCCGGTATGGGAGATCAGCTTCCTGCCCCGGTAATCCTGAACATTGAATCCTAATGCATAAAACAGAAACTCTGTTTGCTTGAGCACCGGTTCTGAATCATATTCATTCAGAGGCTTTGGTGTTACCGGCGTCCAAAGCATCCTGGCTGATTTTTCCGAAAATAACCGGCCTTTTTCCCCCAGTCTCCCGGAATCCAGTTGGACGATCATCCAGCGGGCCATATCCCGCGCATTGGAATGGATCCCGCCGGCAGGATTTACATTATCACTCGTAAACGGCTTAACCTGAACAAGTTTACCATCAACCAACGCATGGGTGGCGGCGATATTTTGCCCTTTTAAGGCTCCTGCCGAGTGGCGCACATCGGTGGTGGTCATACCAACCGGCCCGAGTATTCTCTGTCGTACAAATTCCTCCCAGACGGTGCCCGATACCTGTTCTATCACTTCCCCGGCAACTGTATACAGGACATTATCATAGGCGTATGTATTTCTGAAACTGGTCTTCAGGGGAATAAATCGCAGGCGGCGAACGATTTCTTTGCGGTCATAGGTCGAGCTCGGCCACCACAAGAGATCACCGGCACCCAGCCCCAGCCCGCTGCGATGAACGAGTAAATCTTTAATGGTCAGCTCCTGTGTCACATAGGGATCCGCCAAACGAAAACCGGGGAGATAATCAATAACTCGTCCGTCCCATTTCAGTTTTCCCTCTTCCACAAGGATCGCCAGTGCTGTTGCCGTAAAAGCCTTTGTATTTGAGGCTATTCCGAAAAGAGTCTCTTCGTCGACCGGATCATCCTTTCCGATCTCTTTTATCCCATACCCTTTAGCCAGCAACACCTGACCGTCTTTGACAACAGCAACGCAAACACCAGGTACCTTGAAAGTCTCCATGACCTTTGCTATATAGGAATCAATATTTTCCGGTAATGGTGATTCTGATATTGCTGACCCTGTGATTAACAGGATAATCATACACATAAGAATTAATCGCATGAGGATACTCCCGGTTTAGAGGTCCAAGAATTCGTTGCGTAAAACGTAAGCCCTATGATCAACGGAAAATTCCGGAATGATCTGGCCTACTGTTATGCCGCGGAATCCGATAATTTCAATACGAGGGAAAATATAGTATATGCTCAAAAAAAGTTCAATTTAATCAATAGATGAGGTGTTTACTTTTTTGCCGCAGCCAGCCGGTGGAGATTGCGGATACACCTCAAAATGAATTTCAAAAGTGGAAAGAGCCAGGAAAAATTGCCGGTTTTTAAATGCATTCCGGTATGCTACTCACTTGAACCTGGATCATGTTCAATTATACAACTCCTGAACGCTAGCGGGATATGTTACATACTACTATCCTTCCTGTTTTTTGAAATGCTTTTGATTTCCCTGCCATAATTCTGGAACCTTTCGAACGAAGCATATTGAAAATCAAATTGTGTTCGCGTATCTTTAGATCACATGCTCTTAATATTAGCGAATACATATAATTCATATCCGTTAATTTTTATCGTATTGGATATAATTCTATCCTAACTACCGGGAGGAATCAGCGATGCGTCTTCTCTTTTATTTTATACCTCTGTTACTATTAATAACAAGTTGTTCGATCTTTCAAAGTTCACGCAAGATCGATATGGAGCCGTTTTCTGATAATGCCGAAACGATGTTTGGTGAGGCGGTAAAGATCAGCCGTCCTTTTCAATGGAAATATCTCAAGCCGTACCTTTCCATTCCCGAATTCACGGCACTTTTCTCAAAGTCACTCCCAATCCTCGAAGCCTTTCGCGGGATCGTCTATTACTCGAATCAGGTCGTTGCGATCAATAATGCCCGTATATCCGACAAGGAGAAGAACCGGCAACTGGCTCTATATTTACAGGAAGTCATCGAAAAAGCCATCAAAAGGCATGTGGCTGACAGCTTACGCCTGAACCTGACCGGCGCTCTGAATGTATTGGATGACATTCGCAAGGCGGAAAAGTATCTCGATGGAATCGCCGTAGCCGGCCCGATCATAAACGCTGTCGTCATTAGCGTACAGGATCGCATTGACGAGATCGAAGCTGATGTTCCAATAATTTTGATGGCGATCGATCGGGAGATTGAAAAGGACTACGGGATCATCCGCAAAAATTATCTGGCACTAAAAGTGTTGCAAAATAATACGATGCAATCGGTAACAAGACTGTACCGGGCACAGATCGGGGACAAAGCGGAGCTGGATACTCTGCTGCGGGAGGACGCTTCCCTGAAAAAATATTACACCTCTGCAGAAACAGCCACAACTGGTCAGCTGGCAGCCGTTGAAAATCATCTGGCCAACCGCTTGCAACAGATCGATGTTATGTTTAAACAGCTGGAAGATAGTAAACAGGAATATATCTCCAAGCAGGATGAACTGGTCGCCTGGCGTATTGAGGTGGATGAAAAGATCCGGATCGCCCGTTCTGCCATGTCCGTCTGGGCCCAGTCGCATCGCAATCTTGGATCCGGCATCCCGGTGCCGCCAATGATCGATGTGGCCGGCTTCGCCAGCGGTCTGGTCGGCAGCGCCACAAAAACAGTTATACCCTGAAGCTGATTTTAATTTACCCGTTCTTCGGAGAATCTGCGAAAATCGATATTGACCGCCTGATTGATGAAACCGGTTGGGCGGATTAACTGGGAATGTAACGTGGGATATTATTAGTTACTTTAGGATTTTCAATCAAATTTCCATTTCATTTTATTGATTCCAAGCTATCCGGTGGATGACTGGATTTTCCGTTGGTCCCGTTAATACGCTGCAATGAGAGGCTTCATGCCAGCATATTGGAGGCATTGATGGATCTGATCCATAAAATATCCGATTTCAAAGCGGACTGGCTCGATGTCGGTCTTACAAAAATCGCTGTACTGGGGGCTACTCTGATGGTTGCCAAATTGTGGGAGCCATTGTTGAGCCTCGAATGGTACTGGTACCTGATCATCTGGGTAGTCGCGGCTATTCGACCTTTTGTCACCGTGTATAAGTGGCTGACAAATGGTGCTCAATCTTAGAATATATACCATATGAACAGGTTGATACATCAGCCCAATCCAGTAAGCGATCAAAACCGCTGTAATTTTTATATTTGTGGGGATGACTATGAAACCTACCGGCCGCCGGACCTTTCTACGGCAAAGTTCAGGTATACTTGTCGGTCTTAGCGCCGGCTTGCCACTTTCAGTCAAATCTCAGGAACGGATTGAACCTCACGCTGTCAATGCCCGCCACTATCTGCAGGAAATATTATACACGACAGCGGAGGTCGATGACTGGCTGGCCGGCCGGGCCTTTCCTTTTTCAAAATATCATGCCAGATACGGGTGGCTGCTCAATAATGCCCGGTTCCGCGATGGGATTGATAACTCATATTCAATCTACACATATTCCGGCGAAGACGGCGAACGACAGATGAGCAACTATCGTGAAAGCCCATGCCGGATAAATACTTATGGCGATAGTTTTACGCAGTGCCACCAGGTGAGTGACCATGAAACCTGGCAGGAAATTCTCGCGGCACATCTGCAGGAACCGGTACGCAATTTCGGCGTCGGCGGGTGGTCGGTATATCAGTCCTACCTGCGCATGCTGGGCGAGGAACAGCGGTCTCCTGCGGAATACATCATCTTCAATATTTACGAAGACGATCACAAGCGAAATCTGGATGCATGGCGCAATATCAGGGTGCGAAAACACCCGCAGCATATCGAAGCGCCGCTTCCGCATATCAGTGTAAACCTCAATAAAAAGAGTTTCACCGAGCATGAGAATCCCTGTCCGACCAAGGAATCATTGTATGATCTTTGTGATCTCGAGAAATCCCTGAATCTGTTTGCCGATGATTTCGTCCTGAATATTATGCTGGCTCATCGTAATGCGGAATCCAAAAATCCCGCCGCCGGCTACACCGATTTTTTGACTCTCGCCCGGACACATGGCATCAATACCCGCGTCGACGACAGTCTTACCCTGGAGCGTGAGGCTGAACGGATGCATCGGGAAGCAGCTCTTTTTTCCAGTCTCAATCTCCTTGAAAGAATCAGGGATTTTATCGATTCCCATCAGAAAAAAATTTTATTTGTACTTTCGTATTCTCCAAAATCTATCGCTCAATTTCTGGAAACAGGTGAAGGTTTTGACCGGCGCTTTATCGATGCCCTTGACAAATATAATTTACCTTATACCGATCTGCTCGCTGCGCACGTAGATGACTTTAAAAAATACAGGATCGATATCAAGACATACCTCGATCAATATTTTATCGGGCACTATAATCCACGTGGCAATCATTTCTGCGCACTCGCCATGAAGGATACACTGGTCCGGTTACTCGAACCCAAACCGTTAGCTTATCGCGCTTAAAAATGACCGGTGATATACTATATCCGAGTATTTTTAATGACGTCATCGGACCGGTGATGCGCGGGCCGTCCAGCTCCCATTGCGCCGCCGCTTTGCGTATCGGGCGTCTGGCACGTGATCTGATGGGCGGAGAAATCACCGATGTTGATGTTCTATTTGACCCGGAAAGTTCTCTGGCTACTACGCATGAGACCCAAGGATCGGATATGGGGCTGTTCGGCGGGCTTCTTGGCTGGGAGGCCACCGATGAACGGCTGCCGCAATCAGGTTCAGCTATCCGGAAGGCGGGGATTGCTGTCCGCATAAAAATTGAAACGCTCCGTCACAAACATCCAAATACCTATCATTTGGTACTGCGCAATCGCCGGGAGCAGCACCAGGTGACCGCTGTCTCCACCGGCGGAGGGATGGTTCGTCTGGTTGACATTGATTCTATTACAGTTGATATCCGGGGTGATTTTTATGAAACCCTGATTTTTACCGGTCAGGTGCAGGAGATCGTCAATTTCCTGGGAAAGCGATACTTTAATGATTGCATAATTACCACTTCCGGCGGATTGATCCGGATCAAAGCGCAGAAGTCTTCTGAGGCAGAACTGATCAATGAATTGACCAGGCGCTTTCCTGAAGCAGGGATCCGGCGGTTGTCACCGGTATTACCTGTGCTGTCGCGCAGAAATATGCAGGTACCATTTCTCAACGCGGCATCGATGATAAAGAAAAAGGCAAACCGGATAAGACCATTATGGGAGCTGGCGGTCGAATACGAAAGTCACCGCGGGGCGCTCTCGAAAGCAAAAGTGATGTCCATGATGACCGATATCCTGAAGATCCTGCAGGAATCTGTCCGTATCGGCCTGGCGGGTACTGCCCATGCTGATCGCATCCTTGGCCATCAATCCGGAAATTTCATCAGCGCAATGCAAAATGAGCAGTTACTGGAAGCCGGCATGCTTAATAAAATGATCGCATATATTACCGCCCTGATGGAAGTCAAAAGCGCCATGGGGATCATTGTGGCTGCTCCGACGGCAGGTGCATGCGCGGCGTTGCCGGGAGCGGTGATTGCGGCGGCAGAATATAAGGGACTTGGCGATGAAGCCATGTCCAGAGCTCTCCTGGCCGGGGGGATGATCGGCATTTTTATCACAGCGGGAGCCACATTCGCCGCCGAGATAGGGGGGTGTCAGGCTGAGACCGGCGCGGCCGCCGGAATGGCTGCCGCAGCTTTGACCGACCTTGCCGGCGGATCCGTAGAACAGGCATTGAACGCCGCATCCATGGCCTTGCAGAACAGTCTTGGAATGATCTGCGACCCGGTCGCCAACCGGGTGGAAGTTCCGTGTTTGGGAAAAAATGTGCTGGCGGCCGCCAACGCACTCAGTTGTGCCAATATGGCACTGGCAGGCTATGATCCGGTGATACCGCTGGATGAGGTGATCGAGACGATGGACCGGGTTGGTAAAAGTCTGCCCAGAGAATTATGCTGCACGGCATTAGGGGGCTTGTCAGTCACACCTACATCAAAGCGCTTGGAAAATTCGCTTAAAATCCAGCTGCCTTAGTGAGAGAATCAATGACTCGTTTGATCATTTTCGAGAATTTTTTTTAAATTTTCTCCCTCCTCGCGCATATGCTTTTTTGCTGATTGAAGACCCCGCTCCAGTTTGCGGCCAGCCAGCCATTTAAAAATTTTTCCGAGCCGGAAACTGGCCTCCGCAATAAACATGCATCCTTCTGCAGCGGGTTCGATTACAAACCGGTTACCGGGGAAGTAGAATCTCAGCAGGCGGATCATCGGAACATATACGATCTCTCTTTCAGGCACGATCTTCGATATGACAAATTTTAATTTATGTAGCTTCCCGTGCATGTATTCCTCTGCATACAGCACCGAGCCCACAGTCCATGGTTCACCCTTGAGCCAACGGAAAGTAACATGATCCTGCGGGTGCCAGATCCGATAATTCTTCTCATCCAGATTAAGGAAAAATTTAAATACCCGTTCCGGCGACGATTTTATTTCGATGGCATGTCTCAGAGTATGTGTTTCAAAAATCTTCAGAATCGGCTCCTTATTATTTTATATTGCAATGTGCTTTATCTATTTTCTGGGCAGGTTTTTTACATATGCCAGGGCTGTTTCAATCCAATTTTCCAGATCACCGTCGGACTCGAATCCCGGCGGATCCACATAAATTAAGCCGGTCATCGGTTTGCCGGTAAAATCCATTTTCCTGGCATATGGCCGTGCAAGGGCATGCTTATACTGGTCGGCACCTACCCGCAACATCAATGTGTCCTTGACCACCCCGGCACACATATTGCCGTTTACCATAAAGGCTAAGCCACCGAACATCTTCTTTTCCTCTACACCGGGAATTTCCTGCATTACATCACGCAACCGTTGGGCAACACCTTCATCATATGCCATTTTTTATTCCTTTCATTAGATATTGTTAAAAGGATGCACATTATAACGCTGGAATTTCAATAAAATTAGTTTTTCAGTCATTGCCCTCCGCCTGAAGCAGAAAATAAACTGCACCATTTGGATTTCCGCCACAGATCGCCAGGTTGCACAGCCGGCACGCTGGAATCCTCATGACGACATCCCATACAGCAAGATCGATAACCGGTAAACTTAACATTTCAGAAATCCCATCAATATTAATATACCTGAATAATTTACAACCACGCCTGTGGCGGGCAGGCAGAGGATGCAGAGTCTCATTAAGTTATATAATAACAAGTAATTATGAAAAATTATAATAATGAGCATTATTTTTATCAGATACACTTTTTGTTTCTATAAATATAAAAAATTCAAAAATATAACCCCATGTCCTCTGTGGTTTATGAATACATGAGGTATATCAATAATTCGTCAATTTCGTTTCAACAGGGAGGATTTGATAATCGCGATCTGTCCGGCATGATACAAGTTATGCTGGACAATACCATGTATCAGAATATACCATGAAAAATCCCGGCCCGGAACAATTTTCATCAGATCATCATCGGTGAGACCCGATACCCTATCGATTAAAAGATTATGAGTTTCAACCAAATCGTCCATCGTTTCAGCCCATTCATCTTCTTCGGCCTCCTCCACTTCAGGCCAATCCTGATCGGGCAGGGGGTCGGCCGGCATTGAGTCGCCATCCAACGCATGGACAGTCAACCGCATCCATACGATCATATGCAAAACGATCTCCCAGATTGTGTGGACGCCTTTCATCGGCAGCGTGTTGGCAGCGCTGCAATTTACACCCGAGAGGATCTGGCGCACCGAGGGCCCATGCCAGGCTTCTCCTCTGAAAGCACGTTCCAGCTGATCGGTAATACGTTCAATCTCGGTCATAAATTCCTCCCACCGCTTTCGCTACCACAAGGGGATGCCGGTTGGGCGGGTAATGGTGTTTATCTTCACAGTACCAGCCCCATGTGGTATAGATCAAAATATTTTCCATTTATATAAAGTTCTTTTTTAATGTTCCCTTCAATAATAAAATTCTTACGATCATAGAGCAGAATCGCGCGGTGGTTATCCGTCCTCACGCATAGATTTATTTTCTTTATTATACCGGTCTCGCGCGCCCATTTAATAAGCGTATCAACCATGAGGCCACCAATCCCAAGACCCCAGTGGGATTTTCTGACCGACATACTGAACGCGCCGCTGTGCCGTGTTCGAGGGCGATGCCCTCCTGCGAAACTGAGCATTGCAACAATGTTACGATCGATCAGTCCCAGGATAAGTAAGTGATTTGCGGCCTGTGCGCTCATTTTTATAAATGCCTCTTCCTGCTCCTTGCTGAAATCGAGCTCCCCCGCACCAAAGGTAAGAAAATCCGACTCGTTACTCACCGTCTCCGCAAAATCAAGCAGATGCGCTGCATCCTCAATCCCGGCTTCACGGATAAGGAGCAGATCACCATTCGGTATATTTCTTTCGATTTGCTCCATGATCGTAATCTGATGGCGGACATCCGGGTAACAGTTTAAAATAAGTCAGGTCATCTCATGGTATCTGCCATACACCTAACTCAGGATAACAGCCCGGTACCGGTTATACAGGTACGAGACCAACAGCAATATCAGACCAAGGCCAAAAAATGAGAATATTCTGTAAAATGTATCCAGGAACGACAGATCATAAATAAAAATTTTCAGAATTGTGATGCCGAATAATACAATGGATGAGACTCTGACGGCATACTTTCGTTTCCAGATTCCGATACCCATTAATACGATTGAATAAAATAACCATACGCCCGAAAGCACTAATTGCTTCAAATTGGATGTCAGATTGATCCGGACCTGGTCATCCCTCTCTCTCAGAATCACGAATATTTTATCAAAATAGTCCTTTATTTCCCCGGTTAAGAAAGTAAAACAAAGAATGATCAGGGCTATTTGCAGGGTAAGTTGCACTTTAGGAATCCAGCTGTATAATTCACTGTTTTGTTTGAAGATATAGATCTGAATGAATGACGCCAGGATAAGACCGATGATAATCAGTGCGCGAAAATTAAATAGCAACGAAAAATCATGAATTGGGGTATACGCCATGATGCTGCGAAGCGAAGCTTCAAGAATTGAAATCATGATACTGAAAACACCGGTATAAATAAATGGCAGGATTTTTTTCCGCAGACCCAGCCAGACAAATATGAGCGCATGTAACATCCAGACCGCGGCAATAATCAGGAGCTCCTGTGCAAAATAATATGCCTGGAGTTCATTCGACGCGCCCAGCATTTCCAATCTGAAATAATCCCGGACTTCAACCGTGAGCAGCCACAAGACTGAGACCGAAAGAGTGTATAAAAAAAACGATTGTAGATTTTTACTGTATTTAACTGACAACACGCGGGTTAAAACAGTTGCAACACCTGCCGTAATCGATAAAATTGCGAAGGCAAGTACCCGAAAATTCAATACCAGCCGAAACTGTTCAATTTCTTCAAACTGGTAGGTATTTTCCGAGAATAACAATTTCAGTAATGACAATAAAAATACCCCGAATCCCGCCCACCATAAGTATACAAATCCGGGCCGGGTACCAAGCCAGAGCAATATGATGGCTTCAAGCAGCCAGAAGACAACGATCAAAAATCCGCTAAACTGTATCGTAGTCGCCGCAACAAGTAATGCCACCGCCGATAAAGCATATTGAATATGCGCCTTACTGTTGTCAGGCACCTGTCTTTTGATCCATAAAAATGCACCTGTATATAAGCCGGCAATCAGTATGGCTGTCATCCCCATCCATTCGTTCGCATATTGATTGACCGGCAGATAAATTAATGAGAAATAAATCAGACCGTTTGCAGCCGCAAAACTTCTTCGTATTTCAAAATAAGAGCTGCGGCTTTTTAGAATACGAAAAATATCCAGAATAAAATAAAAGAACCAGATGATGGTAAGATAAATGATTACCGTAATTAGTTTTCCGGTATCAAAATATGCTCCGTACCATTGTGAGTATATAAGAAAAGTTGAAATCAAGGCCAGTGGTTCCATAAACCACCAGGTATCCTTTTTTAAGGCGATTGAGATGACCCCTGCGTTCAGTAAAACAAAATAGGTAAAAAGGCCTATCTCGTTTGGCTGATCCGAACTCAGCAGCAAGGGGGTGAGCATACCGCCGACCAAACCCAGGATGGAGACAGCCGCGGCATTATACCAGATCGCCTGTAAAAAAGCGAGGGTAGTAATAACCGACATGATGATAATCGCGAGTGGCTGTGCAAAAAGGTAATAAAAATTGTATGCGGCATAGACAGAGAGATATAAGATGGCGATGCCTGCCCCGACAAGGCCCTGCGCGAATATTTCAAATCTCCTGTTTTTGAAACGAATTGCAATAAGAAGCAGGCCGGATCCGATAAATCCACCAATAATGATCCGCATGGTTTCATCGATCCAGTCATTATCGAACGCATATTTCAGGAAAAAACCGACCGCGATAATCAATGCTACGGCGCCAATTCTGTTCAGCAGTTTGCCCCCGATCAGGGATTCCCATTCCTCTCTTGTCCGGGATGGTCTGGTACTTTTGACAGGTGCACCAGATACAGGTGTAACCGGCATGCTGTCTTTCCGATCTGGAATTGTTTCTGATATATTCTGTTTTTCCGGGGCAGGGACTGGCGGGGAGACAGACTCGAAGGTTTCGGATGAAATAAGCTTTTTAATCCGAAGGATTTCCTGCTCTAACCGGGTAACTTTTTTGGAAATTTCATTGGTCCTGATGAAGAACACGATCAGTAATACGATGATCAAAATAATGAGCAGCGCAACCATTTATTCTCTCATATTGTTGAATGATACTCATAAAAATTGGTTTGTCAGAAGTCTCTGAATATTTGAAAACCGAACAGTTTATTCACAAAGAATAGGACCGGATATTGATGGTGTATACCATAATGAATATTCTACATTTAATCAAAAGTATCAAATAAAAAAGATGGGAATTCTGAATTTCCATCAATTATCATATATCAGAAAATTACACACTGTATGCTTTAGGGCAAAAATGTATCTCTACTTGATTCCTTACTCTCTTTCCATCTTCATCTTTAATTTAGCCTATTCCGCCCTTAATGCCATAACAATATTTTTCCGGGCGGCGCGGGCCGCCGGTAAAAAGCCGCCCAAAAGTCCCATCACCAGCGCGAAGATCAGCGATGAGATGACAATCGAAGGGGAAAGGGCAAAACTGAATGCAAGTTCTGAAAAGGACTGGAAATTAAGCGTTGAAATCGTAAAAAACTGTAAGAATGATGCCAGAAATATCCCCAGAACCGCGCCGGTAATTGCGATCAGGATGGATTCGATCAGAAATGCTCCCAGGATACTTTTACGCCGGAATCCCAGTGCCCGCATAGTGCCGATTTCAACGGTCCGGTTTGCTACGGCAGCATACATTGTAATCATGGCCCCGACGGTGGCCCCGATGCTAAATATCACGGTGATAAAAATTCCCAGAATCCTGATAAAGCCCGCAAGGCTCTCCGACTGTTCGGCATAAAATTTTTGTTCTATTTTAGGTTCAAATTGATTCAACCGCTGGTCGCTTTCAAAAGCCTGCTTAAATGAGTCAAAATTACCCGGATCATTTAGTTTTACGGTCATGGTGGAAACAGAGCTACCCCGGTTGAACGCATCCAGCATCTGGATAGTATCTCCCCATATCTCTGAATCAAATCCGCTGCCGTTTGTGGAGAACACGCCGACCACTTCCCACAAATTTCCGGCAAATTTAATCTTCCGTCCGATACCGGCTGCCGGAAAGCGTTTTGCTATTGACGTGCCGGCAATGAGTTCACGCAGCGCCGGATTAAACATTCTTCCCTCGATTAATTCTACCTGAGGCCGAACCTGCCGTATGTCGCCGGAGACACCCCGCACGGTAACATTGCTGATCCCGCCATCATCACGGAAAAGATTGATGACTACAACCGGTTCCCTGGATAATACCTGACTTCCATCCGAGGCTTGTAAGATGTGGGGTAATGTCTGCACAATATTGCCTGTTTCACTGTCGATAATACTGGTGATTTCTCCTCCGGCCGCTTTCCTGAGAATCATGACATTATCGACTGAACCGGTAGCTGCCAGGGTTTTTTCGACACCGTAGGCCATCATCAATACCGCTGCAAAAACAAAGACAACCAGTGCGACACCCGCGACGGTAATGACTGTTGTCGTTTTGCGAGATTTGAAGCTTTTAATGATATATTTGAATGGCAGTTTCATTTAAGTCTCCTTCGCACAGCGATTGCTTCGTCGCCGCTCCGCCTGGCACAGGTGCTTCTCTCAGACCATTGCAATCTTCAGCACAAATATTTGACGACCCGACACTTCTACCAACCCCGCTTACCCTACAAACCGGAAGCCATCTATAATTCGCGTGGTCAGTGCCCTTTGCACAGGAACAAATCCAGCCGCCAAACCGATAAAAAGCACTGCCGATAATGCCAGGATGATGGTAACCGGCTCCACCTGGAATACGGGAAATATCCCTTTTGGAATGGCCTGCTCAAAGCCGGCGACAATTGGAAATATCAGCAGCAAACCGAGTCCGCCTCCCAGAGCCGAGATCAGCAGCGATTCCCCCATAATCAGGCCGGTCAGATGTCCGCCTGAAAAACCCAATGCTTTAAAAACCGCGAACTCCCGCGTTCTTTCACGGGCTGACATAACCATGGTGTTCGCCAGGACCAGCATAATGATCCCCACAATCAGGAAAGACATCACATTCATTGCTGTCAGAATTGCACTGGTGGAGGCTACGAAACCCTGCTGAAATGCCCGCTCGGTTTCGGTTTTGGTCTCGGCAGATGAATTGGCAAATTGGTCATCGATTGCCGCCGAAATTTCACCTGCACGATCCGGGTCGTCGATTTTAATGATATACCATCCAACCTCGTTTGCCCGGGAAGGATCCTCCTGCTCCATGCGCTGGTTCAAATAATCCCAGTGAAACAGCATCTGACTGGTATCGGTATTTTTATTTTTTCCGCGATATATTCCGCGTATTACAAATTCCCATTGACCCGGATAGATATCCCCTTCCAGCGGCATCAGATCACCGACTTTGAGATTATACTGGCGGGCGATGCCTTCTCCCAGGATACAGGCATTCCTTTCTTTTCTGAAATCGGCCAGTTCATTTTCATTCACCAAAAATTCCGAGTATACGCTAAAATAGGTATCGGCATCGATTGCCATCCGTGCAAAGAACTGGGTTTTGTCAATATAAACACCGCCAAACCAGTTGGCGTAGGAGACGATATCAACGCCCGGCACTCTGTCGATTTTATCCCGGTAGGCATAGTTCAGCGGAAAGATGAAAGAAACCGAATGGCGGGTAATCAGACGATCGGCCTGGGAGGCTTCCACCCCGATATTCCAGGCAGTGACGACTGTACGCAACAGGCCGAAGGCAACCATGGCCACAGCAATACCCAGAATCGTTAAAAGGGTTCGAAGTTTATGACGCAGGGCATTCTTAAAAATCAGCTTGAAGACTTTCATACCGGCTCCTTGAACAGGTCACCTTTGTCGAGGTGATGCAGGATTTTGGCCTTTTCTGCCGCACGCGGGTCATGGGTTACCATTACCACGGTCTTCTCATATTCATTATTTAATCGTTCCATCAGGGTCAGAATTTCTTCAGCTGAATTTTTATCGAGATCACCGGTCGGCTCATCCGCTACCAGAATCACCGGATCGCTTACGATCGCTCGGGCAATCGCGACCCGCTGCTCCTGGCCGCCGGAAAGTTGTTTGGGATAGTGGTGCATCCGGTCTTCCAAACCGACAATAGTAAGTGCTGTTTGCGCCTGCTTACGACGTTCTGCTTTGGATAATCTGGTCAGCAATAACGGCAGTTCAACATTCTCGAATGCAGTCAAAACCGGAATCAGATTATAAAACTGAAAAACAAATCCCACATGGCTGGACCGCCATTTGGCAAGTTGTGATTCATTCAGGGTGGTGATCCTTGTACCGTCGACAACTACCTCCCCTTTGGATGGCTTATCAATGCCCGCAATCAGATTGAGCAGCGTGGTTTTCCCCGATCCTGAAGGTCCCATCAGTCCCAGAAAGTCCCCTTTGTTTATCGTTAAGCTGATATTATTCAATACCGGTATCTCAAAACTATCACGCCAGTATGATTTTGAAAGATTTTTTATCTCGATCAATGCAGACATACTTTCTCCAACTATTCTTTTACCTGAATTTTTGTCCCGGCTGAGATGTTATCGTCCGGACTTTCAATAATACGATCACCATTTTTTAAGCCCTGTTTGATTTCGATAAAATTGCCGTAGCGCTCACCGGCAACCACCGGGACCTCAACAGCCTGATCATCCGGGAAGATTGCGGGATAACCAGAACCGGTGTTACCGATTCTACCACATCCTGCAGCCGGTCTCCGAGAAACAGAACCTTTGCGCTCATTTCCGGAAGCACCTTTGCGTCATAAGACCTGAAACCGACTTTTACAAGCACCGTTGCTTTTGCCCGGTCGGCTGTAGGTACAATTTTTGCGACAAAACCGACGTACCGTTGTTCCGGATATGCATCAAGCGTTATTTCGCACGCCTTTCCCGGGTTTATTTTTTGAATATTTGATTCGGAAACATCGGTTTCGACCTGCAGGGAAAGCATATCGGCAATCGTTACCACAGCGGCGCGGGAATTGGCACCGGCCGCCAGAGGTGCCACGATCTCCCCCACATCGGCGTTTTTGCTTAAAACCGTTCCGGCAAACGGCGCTCTGATCCGCGTGTTTTCCACCGCAACCTCAGCGGCATCAATACGGGCTTTTGCCAGCTCAATCGAAGCAAGCACCCGATCATAATTGGCCTCAGCATTTTCAACATCCAGTTCCGACGCCAGTTTTTCTGCAAACAGAGCTCTTTGCCGGTTGAAATTATTTTCCGCCGCTTTGAGTTCCGCTTCCTGCACTTTCAGATTGGCTATCGCTTCATCAAGCTGTGCCCGAACATCCTGATCTTCCAGCCGGGCAATCACCTGATTGGAATCCACCCGGTCCCCTTCAACCACTCCGAGGTAAACCAAACGCCCGGTCCCCTTGGAAGCCACGGCGGCCTTTCGCTGTGCCACCACATATCCGCTGGCGGTCAGCATCGCATTGGCCTGCGAAGGGGACTGCAAAGTAGCCCTGGTCAGCCGGACCTCGATTGCTGAGGAAAACAAACTGCCGGAAATCCACAGGACTGCAAGGGCTAAAACGATCATTACAGCCATGCCTGTCAAACCATAATACATTTTTTTATTACTACCGGGACCGGTTAGTAAATTTCTCTTGGACCTATCGATTTTCAGGGACGACAGATCTGCATTTCTCGTTGACATCTTAACACCCAGTATAAACTTTAGTAAATACAATCATATGGATAATTGTGTTGTAATGCAGCACTTAAATGAAACAGGCTTTAATTTAAGGTGTAAAATATGTATAACAAAAATCCTGTATACGCAATACGTATCTATTGAAATCTCTCAGTGAATTTCCCGGTTCTTGACAGCAGTTTCAACCGCTTTCATTAATACTTTACTCGTCGTGGTCGCGCCGGTGACAGCATTAATGTCAATCCGCTGTTCACGGAGCATCTTCTGTGTAATACCTTCTGCCAGCCGGGCATAAAAACTATCCCTGTTATTTACGATATCTATCCGCTGCAGGTGATGATTTACAATCTCCACCTGAACTGAATAACTGAATCCGTAATCCGCATTTCCGGTATAGATACCATCCGGTATCCGGGAGAGGTCAATCCCCTCTATCCGAAGATTGCGATAATGGTTTAATTGAACAAACTGCATTATACTGCTCACCAGAAGCAGCACAGCGACAATGATACCGGATATCAGTACAATTTTACGGTTGATCCTGAATTTCGGCTGCCGCGTTCCCCACGGTTTTATGACCGATATAAAAACTATAATGGATAATGCAAACAGCTGGAGAAGCGTATAAAATATTGTCTGCCGTTCATAACTGATATAATCCGGTTGAGCCGTTGCACCTGCTTCAAATATATCTGATGTTGCTGCCATTCCATTTACCGCGGGTCCGGCCAGAAACATTAACAGAAATGCCAGGAGGATTACACCCATCCATTTGAACAGAATCCAGCGGAACTTAAAAAATCCCCAGGTGGTGAACATGGAAAAGACCAGTCCGGACAAAGCCACAGCTATGGAAATATTCATGACGACCGTATCAAAAATGATAAATATGATCCGGTCAACCGGGGCATAGGTATCCGGTTGAAAATATGTGTGTTTGGTCGACAGCAACAACAGGGTTACCAAAAGAGATCCCACCCAGATTGCGATCAGTAGGATATGGATGCCCAAAACTATTTTTTTCCCGCGGACACCTAGCATGTATTTCTACCCAAAATTTTAAAACGATTTATTTTTTACTTTGAATACAATAAACGTAATATCGTCATTCTGCCTGCTCCCGTTTCGCCAGGCGTCCCCGAATGTGAATAAGGTGCGGACTATTTCCGTCGGAGACAATCCGGCGATTTCCAGAAATTTTTTCCGGATACGGTGGGTGTCCAGCGACTCTTTCTGGTCATTGAACAATTCGGGTAAACCATCGGACATAAGCAAAACCGTATCCCCGGGTGCCAGTTCTGTCTCAAACGTTTTATAAGGAAAGGTATCAAAAGCCCCCAGAGGCATACCTTTAATGATATGTTCATCAACTTTTTTGGTACGATGACGGTAAATATAAAACGAGGGCATGCCTGCCGAGGACAGCATCATTTTATTATGTTTTATCTTGACCAGCATCAGGGCCATATACAGATTACCCAGCTGCATCTGTTTTATTATCCTGGAGCATTTTTCGAAAAAAGCAGGCATATCATCGTGGGGCATATGGGTCAGGAACAGACTTTTCACGATAGATACCATAATCCCGGCTTTCATACCGTGTCCGGTGGCATCACCGATGGCCAGTATCAATGTCCCGTCATCAGTGAGCTTATAATCATAATAATCACCGCCTACCTCGGCCGCGGTTTTCATATCAAAACAGATCTCCAGGCCGTTTACCTCGCTGGCACACTGGGGAAGCATCGATAACTGCAACTGCCTGGCCGCTTCCAGCTCTTTCGACTTCCGCGCATCCTCAATCTCAAGCAGACGCTTGGAGAGCTCCATTTCCCTGGCTTTGACGTCCTGTTCGATGATTTTCCGGCTGGCCCGGGCAAAGTCCCGTGCCAGAAAGACTGAGATTGAAATAATCAGGCATACAAACCCAACCGGATATCCATTATGAATATCGTTTATCGGATCGATTATTTCCAGGTCCATCAGCAGGTCATAACTTGAAAAAAGAAATAGCAAAATAAACCCGCCTGCGATAATCCAGGCGTCATGTTTCTTCTGATCGATTGCCTTTTTAAATACTCTGATGCCCTCAACCGGAACACTTATCATGGCAATTTGAAGCAGGGCAAAATTTTCAATCGGATCGATAACCGAAAAAATCCCGGTAATAATCAGAATTAACGTGATAACCCAGAAATGTTTCGGAATTTTAAAGTCAAATGCGGCGTAAAAAAATAGCAAGGCAAAAATCGGATTATAGGGACTAACCGCCCGGTGGAGTAGCAGGTAAATCATCGCCTCTTCCCGGGTTGTGGCCAAAGATGCCCCGTAATCAAAAAATACATTCAGCGCATAGGCAAACAGAAAAAGGGTAAAATACAGGTTACTTTTGTTCCGGGGATTGTACAAATAAAGAAAAAGGTGCAATACGCCAAAGGCGAGGGCAAGAGTCGTAAAGAATATCTGTTGATACAGATCGATCATAGCTGTGTCAAATTTTGTATAAAAGCATGCAAAATTTGGTAGAAATTATCGTATTACAATCTGAAACGCCAGTGAAAAATATTCCGATTGCATTATCTGGACAGATGAGGAGCAGGTAATGAAAGATTAGGGATTAGGAATTACAAATGAGAGATGAGGGATTAGAGATCAGATATGTGGAAATATAATTTTGGAGAAAGAACCAGCTATTCGGAATATCTGTGAGTAAAGCCTGATAGGTATTATAATCGATAAATCCATTTTCCTCTTTTCGCTGCTTTTTTGTCCGACTCCTTTCACAATAATCACTAAATCATAGTATTTAATTCCTAATCTCTAATCACCATCCCTTTCCCGCACAACTCTGAAGCCGATCTCCTGGTCAACGGTGCCGGGCGTCCATGCGGCACGGGCGGTACAGCGTGCTCCGCCGGGACCGAAATTCCATGATCCGCCGCGAATAACACGATAAACACCACCATCCGGACCCTTCGGATCCCGGCCCGGACAGTTGCGATAATATTCCTCCGAATACCAGTCCGAACACCATTCCCAGACATTTCCCGCCATATCATATAACCCCAGCGCATTGGGTGCGAAACTGGCAACAGAAACCGTTCTGGCTCTGAATGTTCCGGTTTTTGAATACGGTTTTTGATGTGCCGGATCTCCGTTGATATTCATTTCCTCCGGATCGGCAATATCTTTCCCATTTCCGAAACGCACTTTTTCCCCACGCTCCCGGGCGGCAAACTCCCATTCCGCTTCGGTCGGCAGACGGATCTTTTGCCCGCTCTTTCGCGACAACCATTGGCAAAAGGCTACCGCATCTTCCCATGTAATTCCGATCACGGGCCGGTTTGCTCTGCCCCAATCCTGATCAGCGGGTCTAGTCCAACCGGTTTCCTCACAAAACCGGTCATACTGAGAAAAAGTTATTTCTTTTGTGGCGATTTCAAAACCCCCGATCGAAACAGGGTGTACCGGGATTTCTGCGCGTGAGCCTTCTCCGAAGACATCCCCCATCTGAAACGTATCACCTGCCACCTGGATAAAAACAATGCCAAGTTTTTTAATTATCTGATCACCGGGTACGGATTCATCCGAATTTTTTTTTGTAATGGTTTGATCCGGTTTTTGAGTCTTTAATACGCTGCGGGAGGAACCATCAACAGACATCGCGGTTATTGCAATGATATTACCCGATGTATCCGTATCGAACCGGGTACGGATATTTTCATTATCTTCAATAATAAAAGTCTGATCGGTCAGTGCCAATAATGGTTTGTATGTATCATCACCCGGCTGGCGTAACAGCAAATTGACTCCCTCAATCTTCACCGATACCGGGCCATATTCGCCGGCATATTTCTTCAGCTGTGCTTCCGGGATAACGACCGGATTCAGACGCGCGTTCTGATATTCCCATATCCATTTAAGTGAAATTTTATCCGGTCCTTCGGCTTTTGTATACAGTTTTTCCAGGGCCAGTACATAGGCCGTATCAAAAGCTGTATCGGCCGGAACTTTGATATGCGGTTCAACACCTGTGATCTCCCAGGTTTCTCCTGTGGTCGGATCTGATG
>WOR8_10001817_pt1 | contig 21370 bp, 17 predicted proteins | sample DeeMarSeWOR38_10_FD_19890 | JGI IMG/M metagenome (IMG submission 19890) | reverse complement strand
CGGGTGTTAAGGTTATTTTCACCCCGTAGGTTGTCATAATCTTCCGGCGTTCAACAGACATAGTTTCTGGCATCACAATTTCTAAAGAGTATCCTTTTACAGCACAAACTAGAGCTAACCCTATTCCAGTATTCCCACTACTCGGTTCTATAATGATCTTATTGTCAGGTAATATTCCTCGCTTTTCTGCTTCTTCTATCATTGAAATTGCAATTCTATCTTTTACTGACCCCCCTGGATTGTATTTCTCTAATTTAGCTAACAATAATACATCCGGGTTTGGATTACTTTGATTAATACGAACTAGTGGTGTTCTACCGATTAATTTTAAAATATTCGAGTAATATTTCATTCTTATAACACGCTCAATAATACGATTAGACTATAATACGTGATAATGACTTAAGTTTAAAGCTTTACATTTATGATTTATAAAATTAAAAAATAGGATCAAAAAAAACTTTATTTTATTATGAAACTTTTTCTCTACATTTTTCGCAAACGAGGCAGTCAGCAGGCAAATAACCATATTCGGGTCCATTCCAGTAAAGAAGTTCCCCAGTTTCCTCATCATTTATAATATCTTGGCTCCCGCCTGGAACTGTTTCCATGATATTATTACATTTACAGCATTTTAATTGTAATCTGCCCACTTTAACACCTTCTCTTTATTATTCTATTACTTCCATTGGTTTACCATGGTGTTCTGGAATAGGTTGGGATCCACAACTTGCTCCCATCCAACAGACCAATTGGTCACCCTCTAAATGCATCGCCTGTCCACAATGCATCGGAAGATCTTGTTCTAAACCACATTCTACACATTTTAACATTCCCATTTTCTTAACCTCTTCTTTCTTTTTTATTTTATTATTAATACCTTCTGATTTTTCACTTTCATCTGGAATTTTCATCTGCATTAATTTTGGATCCATTGCATCATAATTCTTAAATCTTTCAGGATCTCTCTTAAAATGAGTTTCACAGTTAGAACTGCAGAAATGATAAATTTTATCTTTGTATTCATACTCGATTGCTCCTCTGGGATCAATTTTCATCCCACACACTGGATCCGTGACCTTTTCTTGTGAGATCAGTAATTTTTCCTCTTCAATCTGTTGAGGGGTTTTTGGCTCATATCGTTTTAAAAACAATGCATTAGTGACAACAGAGACTGAACTCGTAGCCATAAATACTGCTGCTAAATACGGTGGAATGAAAAAACCTGTAAATCCGTAAATAACTCCTGCAGCTAAAGGAAGTCCAATAAGGTTATATATGAAAGCCCAGAAAAGATTTGTAATCATTTTCCTATAAGTTTTCTTTGACAGATTAATTGCAGATACTACATTTCTTAAATCCCCCCTCATGAGTACAATATCTGCGGTTTCTATAGCGATATCAGTACCTGAACCGATAGCAATCCCTACATCTGCTTGAGCTAATGCTGGTGCGTCATTAATTCCATCACCAACCATTCCTACTATTTTATTTTCATCTGATTCTTGAAGCTTTTGAATAGTAATAGCTTTTTCATTAGGTAACACTTCAGCTAACACGTGTTTCTCATCAAATTTAAGCTGTTTACCGATACTTAAGGCTGTTTGCATGTTATCGCCTGTGAGCATATAAATTTCTAATCCCATTTCCCTTAACTTATCTAAAGCATATGGTGCTTGATCTTTTATCTTGTCAGAAATGCCGATGATCCCTCTTACAGCATTATCAATACAAATTAGGATCGTAGTTATTCCTTGTTGCTGATATTCCTCAAATTTCTTCTTGAATTGGCTTAATGTTATGTTATTCTCATCTATAAGTTTTTCATTACCAATTAATACCGATTTATTTTTTATAATAGTTTTAATCCCTTTTCCCGGTAATGCTTCAAATTCAGTAATGGTTTCAAGTGATAAACCTCTTTGATTTGCTTCTTCAATGATAGCTCGACCCAGTGGGTGTTCCGAACCCATTTCTGCGCTAGCAGCATACAACAGGATTTCATTCTCATTGTAACCCTCTCCATTTAGATCCTTTTCGGTAAAGATTACTGAAACTTTAGGCTTTCCAACAGTTAAAGTACCTGTTTTATCGAAAACAACCGTATTGATGGTGTTAATAGATTCAAGCGAGTCTCCACCTTTAATTAACAAACCATTTTCGGCTCCTTTTCCGGTTCCAACCATAACAGCAGTTGGGATAGCCAATCCTAATGCACATGGACATGCAATAACAACTATAGATGTAAACACTAATAAAGACGTCTCGAGTTGAGTTGCCTGAAGTGCAGGATAAATTTGAGTTCCAATGAAAAACCAATAGAGAAAAGCACTGATTCCAATAACCACGACTATCGGAACAAAATAATTACTAATTTTATCTGCTAATTGTTGTTTTTTGGCTTTTCGACTCTGAGCTTGTTTAACAAAATCGATTATTTGAAATAATAGGGTATCCTTCCCTATTTTCTCAGTTTCAACATGAATAAGCCCAGTCTGGTTCACAGTTGCCCCTATTACTTCACTATCAATTTCTTTTTTAACATATTTACTTTCCCCAGTAATCATTGACTCATCTATTTTGGTTTTACCTTTTATCACTTTTCCATCAACTGGGATTTTCTCTCCAGGTCTTACGACTAAAACATCCCCAAGTTCAATTTCCTCAATGGGAATCTCAATTTCTTCACCACTTTTTAGAATGGTTGCAGTTTTAGGTTGTAAACCAATTAATTTCTTTATCGCCTCCGATGTCTGTCCTTTAGTTTTATGTTCAAGATACTTCCCCACTAATAGAAAGCTTATAATCATGCTCATTGCTTCATAAAATACTTTTCCGGATATAACGAAAGTTGTAAGTACTGAATAAATAAGAGCTGTCGTGGTCCCTAATGCAATCAAAACATCCATATTAGTTGATTTATTCTTTAAGGATTTATACGCTCCGATAAGAAAGAACGATCCTGAAATGAGATAATTTGCTCCTGCTAAAAAGAATAGAAGTAAGTTTCTTTCAAGCGATTCTGGTACAAACCAACTAATTGGTGCGATCACAGCAGAGAATATTATAGAAATTACCATAATACGTAAACGATACCTCATCTCTTTCTTATGAGCTATAATTTCCATGTCTAATGCTCCAGCAGATATTTCAATATTATAACCCAGTTGCTTAATATTGGAATATACAGAGTTTTCATCAATCATCAATTCATTAAATTCAACAAACATCTTAGAAGCCTTGTAGTTTCCCCTGACATCATGAATTCCTTTAATATCCTTAACACTATTAAGATATGATTCAAATTCATTTTCAGGGAACGCATCTACTATTTTTATATCGATTTTGGCTAAGGAAGCCTTATAGCCAAGGTCTTGGATTGCCTTTTTAAAATCGTTAAAATTCGTCGTATTTGGATTATATTCGACAGTAGCTTCTTCATTTGCAAAATTAACAACTGCAGTATTGACTCCTTTAAGAGTTCCTAACTTAGTCTCAATCTTAAGTGCACAATTGGCGCATGTCATTCCTCCAAGTTTAATATTTACGTTTTCCTTTGTTTCTGTTATTTTAACCACCTTTCTACATATTATCTATTACTTAATTTACTAATTATACATTTTGATTATATTTTGAAAGAATTTTAACTCAAATTTTATGATATTTATCATTTAATTTGGCAGTTAGTTATTTTTAAAAAAATACCCAATAACTACTAGTTAATATATATACGACTGCGTACATATATAAACTTCATCATTATAAAATATCCATTGAAAAGAGATGATATTGCTCATTTTTCGACTTAGAGTTGAAGAAAAGGAATTTATCATATAAAAAGTTTTAAAAAAAAAACCTAGTTTGATTTTTTTACTGCCTCTACTTTATTTTAGTTCCGCAACTTGGGCAATAATACAGTTCTTCACCCTCTAATTTTTCCCCACATGAATAGCAAAAAATAGGTTTTTCAGACTCATTCCTCTCACTATTATCTCCCATGGTATTTTCAATATTTTCTTGTGAGAAATTATTGGATACTTGATTTTTGTTATAGTTAACTCGGGTACTTTGTATAATCATATAGAGAATAATAACTGCTGCAAGTATCACAAAACCCCAACCAAATACCATACCAAACCAGTGACCTAAATCCCAATCCATCATATGGTGGCCATCAAAACCAGCGTCAAATAAAATTACTAATTCACCTTTTGATTTATTAAATTTAGAATAGTTATTTTATGGTATATACTGGTTAGTATATATTTAAATATCACTATTATAGAATAAATACGAAATCTTTAAAACGATAATTAGACTTGTTGTAAATGGTAAGAATTGAAAATGAGTGGAAACCAAGAAATAAAGATTCAGAGTATGACTAGGTTTTATATCCTATTATTATTAAAATCAAGAAAGATAATAACAGGTTATCAAATATTGAAAGCTTTAGAGAAAGATTTAGGCACTACGGCAAGCCCGACAAGTGTTTACGATTTTTTAAAAGATCTTAAATCAAAGGGGTATGTAAAAAATGCGACTAAATCAGTCGGTGAGAGAGCTAAAGGATTTAAACTTCTTCCTGAGGGTGAAAAATTTGTAGACAGAATATTTTCTCGATTTAATAATTTAATTGAAGTAGCAATTCAATCAAAATTGCATATGTGTGCGAGTTGCGGGGTAAGACTCTATGATGATTACCATTCTGAAACCATTCAGGGAGACGAATTTCATTTCTGTTGTAAACATTGTGCTATGGCATATAAAAATTCTCAATTAGAAGAGGATTAGTAGTCGTTAAGTTAATTTTATTAGATAAAAGAAAGGAAATTCATTTCTTCTTAATTTTAGCTTAAAAAATTTAAAGGCTTTACAGACCAAAATTTCAAGCTTAAATTAAAAAAAATAGAAAAAAAACTTTCTTATTTCTGAGATTTATGTCCTCTGTTCATAATTTTTTCTAACGAAGATATATAGAATCAAACCGAAAACTCCAAGGAAAAATCCTATAATTAACCAGAACTCAGAATTTTTAATTCCTCTTTTTATCGCATCTTTATGCATGTATTTTGCTATAAAAAGATTAACCACGAACAAGACTATACCCCCAACCAACATGAAAATCCAATGATAGGGGGATAGATAATATTGCATTATATTTAGAATCATTTTTTATACTCCGTTTTTATCACTTCTAAGAAGTTACCTTATAAGAACTATTTTAAATAGTTATAGCTTTTGGTTATATTTTGTAAATCCTTTCATTACTCTATTTATTAGTTGAAGCTGTAATTCTTCTCCTAATAAATGCAAATTTATTAAATGGATTAATCCAAAATGTCAAACTTCACATCCATAAATATTTAAATTGATTCAAATTAAATGACATTAGATAATTGGGATGCTAGTATCAGACGGATATTTAAGACTTCTAAAATTTAATTGAGAATTTGTTATAGTATTTTGACCTTAACTTAATTAAGTCTAAAGATAGGACAAAGAGGTTGACGCAGATGGTTGATGAAAAAAAACCAGATGAAAAAAATGGTCCAGTAGGGGATCAGAATAAAGATTCTGAAAAAATATCCGTACACAATTTCGCTCAGGCAATGAGAGACAGAGTAAATAAACTCGAACAAACCCAAAGACTTAAAAGAGAAGCGGAGAGTGTAAAAAAGGCTCAAGCTGATAAATTCAGAAGGGAAATCGCAGCGAAAAGAGCAGCTGCTACCCCTAAGGTAATAGAGAAAGAGAAGAGCTCCCCTCCTTTTTATGGAGAAATGAGAAATGAAAATATAAATACAATCATTGGTGCTTTTGAGAAATTAAGACCATCTAGGATTAAGAGAGAATTAGTTCCGCTTATTCTTATTTCACTAATTACATTATCATCCTTTATTTATTTTTCATATCAAGACAGTACAGGCTCAATAGTTTATTCTTCCGAAGTACCAAATATTAATATTAATGTATCAGGTCAAATTACAAATGAATCAATTCAATGCTCACTAAAAATTTCTCCTTACTCAACTGAGTTTACGAATACTGGTTGGGCAAATCGTTATTTACCCGCAAATATTAGAAGGAGAATTTCTGATGGAGGACTTTCGTTCGAATTATACCAAAATGAAAACCTATTCGAAATTCGGGAAGATGATGATTGGTTGCTCTTACCTCAGGGGAAATATTTAGATTCACTTCGCACAAAATTAGCGTTTGACGTCTTTAACATGATTTATATTAATAATCCATATTACAGACTCCCGCAGTCGAAACTAATTGAAGTTTTTATAAATGGGAATTATGAAGGTCTTTATTTACTCTGTGAAAGAGTAGATCGTAAGATGATGGATTTAGAGTTAGAAGATACTAATAATCCTGAGGAAAATGATGCAATTTTTAAGACGAATAATTGGGATGGTGATTTCTATTCAGTTCCTACTGCAACTGATCCACTATGGGTGCAATTATATCCAAATATATTAGATTTCTCTGATATTCCTAAAAATCTTACAGAATTCATCCATAATGCAACAGAGGCAGATTTCTTTAACAATGAAACTGGGATTTTTTCAATCTTCGATAAAAATTCAATAATTGATAATTTCCTTTTCAGTCTACTCACCGGTCATGAGATAATTGAAGGCTCTTCGTGCTATTTAGCACTCAATCAAAAGAGGGAATCAGGATTCTTTTTTCTTCCTTGGGGTTTTGGTCAAAGTTGGGGCTTTAGCAAGCATGGTTCTATTCCTCTGTCTCTGTGGCTAAACGAGAATCAGAATGCAATTGAATCGGTGGTGTGGAGTAAGTTATATCATCGGTTAGTTCTACCTAATAATCCCGCTATAAATGATGAGTTTATGGCAGAAATTATTAATCGCTGGAATTTCTTGAAAAATTACTTCTGGAATTCTGTAAATCTCACGGTGTATTTTGAAGAGCTCTCTCTTCCTATACAGAATGCCCTTCTCCGGGCTGAAAATAGTGAAGATATGAATACTATTATTGATACAATTAAGGAGTGGATATTAACACGATGTAGTCTATTAAATAACATATTAGTTGATCCATATAATATGATTTTAGACAATTTACAAGATCCCATCCGTGAAGATGACGAGATGTTTGGATTTTCAAGTCCAGCAGCAAGAAGAAATTACTTCAAATCCTCAGAACTCTTTTCTAAAACAAAAATACATGAAGTAAGGGTCGTTATACGGGCAGATTATTTTTCAGATATTCTCAATCGAAAGCATGATATAGATCGCTGGAATGACCGGCGATTTATGCCATCTGATGTTTCGATTGATGATTATTCGATGGATAACACAGGATTTCGAGTTCGTGCTAATTATAACAAAGTATATCCTAAAGATTCATTTAAACTGAAGTTTAGTGAAAGTGAATTTTATTTAGGAAACGGGGCGTGGAGCTATATGCCAGAGAATGCTGACCGTCGATTTTGTGGATTGAGAAGATTAAATTTACGCGCAGCTCCAGTTGATTTCTCATTCATGAATGAGGTTGCGGGTTATGAACTCTACAATATTCTTGGTATGCCCTGTCCACGGATTAGCTGGGCAAAGCTATTTATTACAAAAACAGATGAGGCAGGAAATATATTAGAAGACGAAGTATACAGTGGTTTGTATTTGCTAACAGAAGATATTGACAAAACTTTTCTCAATTATAATTTTAAAAAACCTGAAGGAAATCTCTATAAAACTAATGATTATGCTACTCTTGAATTCGTCCCACAGATACAAAGTCTTCTAACACTTGATGGCCGCCGTAATTATGAGTTGAGAACGAATGAGGAACTAGATGATTACTCAGATCTACAGAAATTTGTCCAATATATCAATTATAATTGGAGTAATATTCAAGAAGTTACAAATATTACCCTTCTCGGGAAATATTTTGCTGCAAGTGTTTTCCAAGCTAACTGGGATGATTACGTATTTCTCCCACATAATTATTATTTATATTCTGATCCTCAATTTGGATTTGTTATGATACCATGGGATGTAGAGAATAATTTTAATATGGGTAGTAATTATTCAATCCAAGGCTATGTGACTCCCTTTGCTCCTGATTTCCGTGAAGCACCTTTACTTTCCGGTTATAAGGAATGGTACCCTTGGATTTCCGAATTTTTTGGCATAAATCCGGATAACCGCCCCTTTTGGGATAATCTAATAATAGACTCAGACTTTATCATCGCGTTTTATAATTCCCTTCAGAAAATTGTTGATAATATGAGTTCACTATATAATCAGGTTGTTGATTGGTTTAATTTTATTGACGATATTGTGACACTCCCATATACTCATACAGATCCTGAACCAGATCCTAGAGGTGCTTGGATTCCCGATGAAATCCTCGAGGGTTGGTTTTGGGTTGGTCATACTCGAGTTTTAAACTATTTGGTTGGGAGAACTCAATATGTAATAAGTCAATTACCGTAGTAGAAGATATTAAAAATAGAATGGTGAGAAAAATCCAAACATATCGAAAATACCAGAAATATTTCAACCGATTTGAGATAAAATATCAGATATCTTTAGCAGAAAGAGACAATCTTCTTAAATTTATTAGCCCTTTCATGATATTGGACTCAAATGTTCAGAACAAATATGATTATGAGGTTAGAAGTTTATACTTTGATTCTAATTTTCATCATTCATTTTTGGAAAAAAGAGATGGGGTTGCCATCCGGAAAAAATTAAGGATTCGATTTTATCCCAATTTCTCAGGGAATAATCAAGAATTTGCTTTTATAGAGGTTAAGAAAAAAATTAATGAAAACGTTGCCAAGAGAAGAATCTTCGTACCTCTTGAAGAATCATTAAGTATTTTGAATAGAAAGAGTACAGAAGCAAAAAATTTTTATGAAGCAGCTTCTGATCAAGATAAAACAACTTTAGAAGAGATCTGGTTTCTCGTTAAAAAATATAATTTAAAGCCAAAGTGCATTGTATCGTATAAAAGACAGCCTTTTCTTTCTAAAGTCGAGAAAACCTTCAGATTAACGTTTGATACTAATGTGATGGTTAGAAACTATAATCTTGATCTCTGCTATGGAGGGGGATCCAAACTCATAGTACCTCGCAATATATGCATTATGGAAATAAAGTTTAACAACTTTGTTCCAAATTGGGCAATGAAAATTATTCAAAAGAATGATTGCATACAATATAAAATTTCGAAATTTGCAACCGGATTAGAAAAAACTAAACCGTTTGCTCTAGTTTAATAAACCTTTTTTTAAATTTAAAATAATAAAAAATTATGTGGTTATTTGATTTCTTTAAAAAATTTATAGAAGATTCCTTTTTTACCTTAGGAATTGTTAATCCAGAAATAGGTATTTCAGATATAATCATTGTATTCTTTTGGACTATAGTACTGTCTCTCCTTATTGGCATTACCTATCGGGGAACTCATAGAAGTATTTCTTATTCCCAAAACTTTACTCAGACATTAGTATTGTTAGGGGTAATTGTGGGTATGATTATGGTGGTCATAGGAGAGGATATAGCTAGGGCTTTCACTCTGGTAGGTGCTCTTTCTATTGTACGGTTCAGAAATGCTCTAAAAGAAACCAGGGATGTTGGTTTTATTTTTTTCGTTATGGCGGTGGGTATGGCCGCTGGGACACGCTATTATCTTATTGGTATCTTACTTACATTAGTTGGCTGTAGTTTGATGTATTTCATGACCTATACTAAATTCGGACAAAAAGGCCTAGCTCAAGATATTTTAGAGCTTGATTTTCCGGTTTCACAAGACTATTCTAAAATTTTAAGCCCAATCTTTGTACGTCATCTTAAATATTACTCAATGTTAGGAATAGATGCGATAGATGACGAAACGAATCGTATTAGCTTCATTGTTACTTTTAAGCAAAAAACTAAATTACTGTCATTAAAGAAGTCTAGAGGAGTTCCAATGGAAATAGGCTCAAAAGCTGAATTATTATCTGAAGTTCAAAGGATTCCTTATATTTCCAATGTTAAAGTTATTGAGGGAAGTAGTTCAGTCGAAATTTAATTAACCATCCAATAATAAAATGATTCTCATATAGAGTCATTCTATTTATCATAAGATAATAATTTGATAATAAGTCATAGACATGGATAGAACATCGATCGTTGATACATCGTTCGGTAAAATTCAAGGATATAAAGAGAACGGTATTGAGATCTTTAAAGGTATTCCATATGCAGAACCACCTATTGGGGATCTACGCTTTAGTGAACCTAAACCTAAAACAAAATGGCAAGGTGTTAAAGACACCATTGAATGTGGCCCTATGGCCCCACAACATGAACCTGAAGATCCAAGAATTAATTTACCCGAATCGGAGGATTGTCTTTATCTTAATGTTTGGACTCCCGGCGTTGATGACAAAAAAAGACCTGTTCTTGTCTGGATACACGGGGGAGGATACCTAAACGGTACAGGTGCAAGACCCAGAACTGATGGTACAGCACTCACGACTCAATGTGATGTAGTTGTTGTAAGTTTCAACTATCGATTGGGTGTACTAGGCTTTCTTTTTTTACCGGGAATACCTCCAAATCTTGGAATACAAGACCAAGTTGCTGCGCTACAATGGGTTCAGAAGAATATAGAAAAATTTGGAGGTGATGCGAATAAAATTACGATTTTTGGAGAGTCTGCTGGTGGTATGTCAGTTGGAATATTACTTGCCATACCATCTTCAAAAGGTTTGTTTCATAAAGCAATTATGTCAAGTGGAGCGGCTAATCCACGTGATTATAACAATTCAAGATCAAGAGAGGGCGCGGAAAAACTATTATCAAAGTTAGGGATTGGAATAGAGAACATTGAAGACTTAAAAAAGGTTCCCCTGAAAAGACTCATGAGTTTACAAAAAAAAATTGTCGGTGGCATATTTAATGTTAAGGGAAACCCATTTTGGCCGTATATTGATGGAGATTATATACCAGAACAACCTATTGATACTATTCGCAAGGGAAATAATCATCAAGTACCGTTAATAATAGGGTATAATGAAAATGAATTAGGGTTCATTTCCGAACAATTAATTAACTCCGATAAGATGAAGAGGGAGCTCATTTTAAAATTTACTCGTTCTCAAATTAAGTCAAATGATATTGATGATCCTGTGATGAATCAGTTGATAAATGTGTATCGGGGAGAATTAGAAAAGAAGTATCCAGATAACGAATTTTTATATTGGGACGCAATCTTATCTGACACAATGTTCAAAATTCCGATAATCCGTCAGCTTGAAGCACACATTATTCATCAGTCTAATGTGTATACTTATATTTTTTCTTATAATAGTCCAAGGTTCGGATTCGCTCTCCATGTTTTCGAGATTCCATTTGTATTTAATACACTTGATAAAACAGATCTAATTGAAGGGGCTATAAAGGTAAATGAAGAATCAAAATCTTTAGCGAAGATGGTTATGAATACGTGGGTAAATTTTGCTCGGACTGGAAACCCTAATAATGATGGAATACCCAAATGGCCGACGTATGATTTGGAAAAACGATTTACAATGATTCTGAGTATTAATCCAAAAATTATAGAAACTACTGAAGATCCACTTCGTAAAATTTGGGATGGAATTCTTTAATCGTCTAGAAAGACTTTTTATAGATTTGAGAATAAGTAAAATTAATTTTTAAAAATCAAAATAGTTGATAATACCATAGAGAATGTTACAGCAGAAAAGTTAAGCCGTCGCACCTTATTCGGTTATTCTATTGGTGCTATACCTGCCGGCTTACTCGCTTTCATTTTTGGTTTAAAATATGTTGAATTTTTTTATGATGGTTTACAATTATTACCCTTGTTTTTTATTATTGGTCAAGTTATTTACATGGTAGTTAATGCCATAAATGATCCCCTCCTGGGGCATCTTTCGGATCGTACTAATGTAAAGAGGTGGGGTAGCCGAAGAATAATTTATATAAAATATAGTGCCCCAATATGGGCTTTAACATTTCTTTTAGTTTGGTTCCCCTGGAGTCTAAACAACCAATTAGTGATTTTTTTGCATTTCGTGATAAGTATTTGCTTATTTGATACTATGCTCACTCTGGTTGTGTTAGTATGGATGGCTCTATTACCAGAAATGACTTCAGACTTAGACGAAAGAAACAAAGCAAATTTCCTTGTAGGTGTGATAGGAGGCATTGTAGTTATTCCTTTTCTATTAATTATGGGAGATATGAATCCCTTATCAAATGACTATTTGATATTCATAATAATTATAGCAATCATTTCGACAATTCTTCTTTTAGTTACTGCCCATTTCTCTGAGGAAAAACCAGAATTTCAAAAAGATAAAGGATTTTCACTTTTGATTGCATTAAAAGAGACCTTTAAATCTAAATCATTTTTGTTATATTTAGGGTATAACTTCTGTAATGCATTTTTAGGTTCGATTGGGCTAAGCTATTTATTTGCCTATCTTTTTGTACTAGGGGAAGGAGGAGTACTTTGGTATTTTTTAATTTTTATTTTTGTGGGATATGGATCCAGCTTCTTTTGTATAAAAATACGCAAAAAATGGGGAATGCGTGGTATAATCTTAAGATTTGGTATAATTAAAGTGAGTATTAATTTCTTAACCTTCTTATTTTCAGTTTTAATAAATGAACCATTAATCACTGTTGTCGGTTTAGGTATAGGTACTTTTTTGGGGGGCTATGGTATTTTTAATACAACACTCATGTATTTATCAATTGATGAAGATGAATTGAAGAATGGATCTCGAAGAGAGGGTATGTTTCTGGGAGTTAATGCTCTAATCCACAAACCAGCTCAAAGTATAGGTCCAATTATTGCCACGTTAATCCTAAATTCTTTTGGTTTTATCCAAGGATCAGACATGCAACCGCCTTCAGCAATATCAGGTATTTTAATACTAATGTTTTTGATCCCTGCTATAATTTCATTAATTGGGCTTGTTTTTATGTACTTTTATAAATACAATAAAGAAAAAGTGGAAGAGATGAATGTTAGATTAGAGGTACTTCACCAGGAGAAAAAAAATAGATTGAATTGAGAGGGAAAAAATATTTTAGATATTAAGCTGAATTCAACTGTAAGGTAAGGTACTAATTTTTTCCCATTCTCCCAATATTTCTTGATCGTATCTTTTAATGCATCGTCGAGATTTAATTTTCTTCTTAAATTTATTTCTCTTCCCAGGTAATCTTATATAATAAATTCTCTGTATTGGGAATTTGAGGGTCAGCAATAACCCAGTTTCCTTTAAGGCTTAATTCCTTAGCGGTAAGATTAAAATGACAAACTGATATTCCTATATCTAATGGTCTAAATTTATCATATTTTAAAAAACGTCCATCTTTGGGATTAGTACTGTAGAAGTGAAAAATATTTTTGTCAGTTTCCTTAACAATTCTCCAAGGTTGTTTGTTCCCCGCTGAAGGCCCAATTTGAATCATTTCAAGTACAGTTGCATATTTTCCAATTTGAGTTTTAGTAATTGGGACAGATAAACTTCCCTCAAAAAACAATCTCTCCCATGGTAGTCGTTTATCAGCTTTTGCAACAGATCTAATTATTTTTTCTCTAACGGATTTTTGAATGGTATACCCAATGGGTGAAATTGCTGGCAGAATTTCATTGGGAGAACAATTAATTTTCTCTGAAAAAAGACTTCTATTAAAGGTTCCGCCTAACCAGCACGTACCTAGACCAAGATCAGTCATTGCTAAAATTATGGTTTCTAGAATATATCCAAAATGCTCTCGACTGTATTGAGATTTCTCAACTGCTCCCACAATAAAATCTTGGGCACCTTTAATTATACCATAACTCCCAATTTTTTTCTTTTCTTTAGGGTCGAAATCAGGAATACTTATGAGTCTAAATCTAGATTTTCCCGCATATTGGCTAAAAGGACTTCTAATGTTATAAGTTTTTAATAAATTAATTACTTTTTCTCTTAGATCTCTTTCAAGAGGATTTCCAGAATATGTTCTATGGGATTTTCTTTCTTGAATAATATCAATAATTGGTTTAGAAAAGGCCATAAGAATATTATTCTAAATATTTATTTCTTTTTATCAAGATAGTTCTTTATTGCATCTTTTAAAGCATCAGCAGCCAAATTACTACAATGCAATTTTATGGGGGGTAGTCCATCTAGTGAGTCAGCTACATCATCTCGAGAAATTTTAGCAGCATCTTCCAAGGATTTTCCTTTTGCTAATTCAGTTACCATAGATGAGGTTGCAATCGCAGCAGCACATCCGAATGTTTGAAAGGAAATATCTTTAATCACTTCTTTTCCATTTTTTTCATCCACTTTGATGTAAATATACATAAGATCTCCACATGTTGGATTTCCATGTTCTCCAACAGCATCAGCATCTTTCATTTCTCCCATATTTCGTGGATTCTTGAAATGTTCCATGACCTTTTCAGAGTAAATTTTAACTCACCTTATTAGGATATGGTTCTATGATGAATAATCAATTGTTAACTTAAAGATTTTATGCTGATGGTTCTAAATTTAAAATTGTTAGTCTTCGTTTTTTAGGCAATGAAACTTTTTCTACTCCCAAATCCTTTGCATATTCAACTGCTTCTGTTAATTTTTTAGCAGACTGATGAAAAAAACAAACCTCCTTTGGTTCAAGGATCTTAATCATTTCTTTTAGTTGATTTCTATCTGCGTGGAGCTTTATCTTAATGTTAGGGGCAAAAGTATTAAGCAAAAAGGCGCGAAATGGCATTTTCCAAGTCTCAGAGAACTCAATTTCTTCGGCACCCTCAATAAGTTCAGCACCAGGAGATTCATGAATTGATCCTGCAAGAAATACAAAATTATGCGGATTACGTCCAACACTATTGATGATATTCCTTATTAAACCGTAACTAAGATCTGGCGGATGAGAAATGATTATATTATTTTTTTTACGTAAAAAATTTAAGTTTGAATGGTCAAACCATCTGAACTTGATACTGTTAAAGGGATTTGCCTTGTCTCGAATTAAACGAGAAATAGGGCCATATATAAATTCATACCGGTGATTAATTACTTGGATATTCTTCCTTACCATCATATCTACATAGATATTAGGACGTTTTTTGTAATCCTGCCTCAATTGAAGTTTTCTGAAATACCTCCAAAATGTCAACATAAAAGATATTGCCAAACTCGAAGGATCAGCGCCTATCAATGAATTGTCTCCATACTCTGCCTTCTGCTCTAGAAATAAAATTACACTATGAAACTGATCTGAAATGTTACCAAAATCTTCACTAGCACTTGTACCATCAATTAAAAGATAATCTATAGGTCGTGAAATTTGCTCCAAAAAACGCCTTGTTCCGGCAAATGGTGTTATATCATGATAAGTATAATCCCCTGTATAGAGAAGTCTGAAATCATTTACTTTTGCTACCATCATTAGAGCTCCAGGCATGTGTCCAGCATGAAAAAATGAGAGAAAACAATTTTTTTCTTTAAACTCAACTTTAGTCCCGTTTTCTACATAAATTACATTTTTGACGATATTGAGATATTCTTCTTCTTCTATTTCTTCATGACTTTCTTGTTTCAAGAAATTTGAATCTCTAAGTAGGAATAAATCCATCGTTATTCTAGAGCTTAAAATAGGTACATCAGGATACATCTTAACTAGCAATTTTAGACCCGAAATATGGTCCCAGTGGCTGTGTGAGACAAAAATAGCATCAATTTTAGGAGTTTGGGGAACATTACTTAGGAGAATCTTTTCTGATTCGTCAGATGATTTACCCATTCTGTTCCTTTCTTCTTCTAGAATAAGTTGAGAAAGATTTTGAAGATATTCCTCAACGTATTTCATATCCCCAATTGAATCTTCTACATCGTTTTCAGTTTTTTCTTCGCCCTCAAGATTCTCGTCTTTCTGAACCTCTTGTTCTGCTTCTCCCTCGTCTGTTTCGATTCTAGTTTTTTTAGATGATAGTCCGCAATCTAACAAGATATTGAGTTTTCCTATTCCTAAAATGTGGCAATTATGATTTGGTTTTAAAACTATAGGATAAATTGTTAATCTAATATTATTTGGATTACCTTGTTCCTCAATAAGAGACACATTAGAGAAATGATCATTAGTGAAATTCTTTTCAACCTTATCTATTGCGATGCACAAATCACTATCTCCCACTGGAACTCCCGTTATGTAGAAATACCATCCATATTTCTTCACTAACACTTCTAAATTTGCATACATCTCATCTCCTATAAGAGATTTTATTACAATAACTTTTTCTTTATTATAATAAATTATCTTCTTAATCCCCTTTTTTTCTTCTATGGGAACCAGTTGATCTTTAAAGAAAAAGTCATCAAGAACATCATTTATTGGAACCTGATGTATATGCTTTGATTTGATTAGTTTAAAGTATTGGTTGTACTCTTTTGACCGATAAAGTGCCCTCATATTTTCTTTCTGTTTTAGACGAATCGTTGTTTCATCAAACTTAAATTCACGCTCATTAAGGGTCTTTTCTGCTTTTTGTTGAGGTTTTTTTTTCTTCTTTTTCTTTATTTTTGCTTCTTTATGTTTTTGATCAGATTTTGAGATGAAAAAGAACCAACCATAATCTTTTATAAGTTGATCGCGATTGTTGATGATTTCTTTACCAGAATTGGTAATTAATATTAAAATTCGAGCCTTTTCTGCGGAAATTATCTTAGCAATAGAATTTTTTGTGTTATTAGAGATATATCTATTTTCATTAAAGAAGTGATTAATAACTTCCTTTAGGCCCTCCTGAGGAATTTTGTTATCTTCCATAAATTTGAGTTTTGTTTTATATACATTTATCATGTACTTTGAGCTGAGTTCCTCCCGTTCTTCAATGGGAATTTTTATATCAGAAAAATTAAATTCCTCACTAGACATTAATTAAAAGAAAATTCCTTTAACAAAAATCCTTACGATTTTTCAGTTATTAATCTTAAGTATTAGTTAAAAAGAATGCAATTTACTGATGATCATCGTGCGTGGAATCATCAAACATATATTTAACACCTTTCTTCAGTGGTGACATCTTTCTTAACCTTTCAATAACACCAGGTAGCTTCTCTAAGAAGTAATCTACGTCTTCTTCCGTTGTAAACCTACCCAAAGAGACTCTTAAGGTCCCATGAGCTTCTTCTGGTTTTAATCCGATAGCTAACAGAACATGAGAGGGTTCAAGTGATTTAGATGAGCATGCTGATCCGGTTGATGTTGCTATTCCTTCCATATCTAGGTCCAGTACTATAGATTCACCTTCAATATACTTAAATCCTAAATTTACATTATTTGGGAGTCTTTTAGTAGGATGACCATTGAGAAAGGAATCCTCAATATTTTCTGTGACCCATTTAATGATTTTATCTCTTAGATGTATCTGCCTTTGAGATTCTTCAGCCATTTCTTCTTTGGCTACCTCAACTGCCTTTGCAAGACCAGCGATGCCAGGAATATTTACTGTACTTGGCCTCATATCTCTTTCATGGCCTCCACCATACATGATGGGTTCGATATATTTCCCCCACCCTTTCCTAGCACCTTTATTTCTAATATAAAGCATTCCGACCCCTTTAGGACCATATAACTTATGGGCGGAAGCAGATAACAGATCAATGTTTAATTCGTTCACATCAATAGGGACTTTTCCAAATGCTTGCACAGCATCAGTATGAAAGAGTATATCGTTTTTTTTGGCAATGGTTCCTATTTCTTTAATAGGTTGAATTGTCCCTATTTCATTATTAGCAAACATTAAACTAATGAGAATCGTTTTATTAGTTAATGCTTTTTCTAATTCACCCAGATCTATTAAACCGAAATTATCTACGTTTAAAAACGTTATATCGAATCCTTCTTTTTCTAAATGTTTATATGGTTTTTCTACTGCATGATGCTCAATGTTAGACGTAATTATATGATTTCCTCGATCTCTACACTTGGTAGCCACACCAAGGACAGCAATGTTATCTGCTTCAGTACCAGAAGAAGTGAAAAAGATATCATCTCTATCTGCATTAATCAATGCCGCAATTTTTTTCCGACACTCGATTAGTAATTTAGCCGCTTTTTGACCAACCGAGTGCAAGCTCATGGAATTCCCATACGTTTCTTTAAAATGCTTATTTACCTCTTCAATCACACGTGGATCCATTGGGGTTGTTGCTGCGTTATCCAAATATATATATTTATTCTTATCCATAATTCATCATTATAAAATAATTTTGAAGATCCCAGATAATTAATTAAAATACTAGAATTTATAATACTTTTCTTTAGGTTTTATTATAATAATTTAATTTATCATGAATTAAGTAAAATTATATACAATAATTTGCCAGTGATGATTAATTGTTCAATTTAATGTGGGGCATTACCGGAACAGGATATGTCTTGGATGAATGTATTGACTTAATGAAAGAAATTCAAGAGGACTATGGAGTAGATTTAACCGTAATTTTAACAAAGGAAGGTACCGCTGTTGTCAAATGGTATAATAAATGGCAAAAATTAACGGAAGCAGTGAAAAGAGTTAAAGTGGAAAAGACTCCAAATATTCCTTTCTATGCTGGACCGTTGCAGTTGGGAAAATATGATATGTTCTTAGTTTGTCCAGTATCCGCTAATACTGTTGCTAAAATTGTGCATGGTATTGCTGATACTCTAATTACTAATTGTGTTGCTCAAGCAATTAAAGGAGGGATGAAAGTACATATCTTCCCTTCAGATCAAGATTTAGAACCGATAACAACTTCAAGACCTGATGGGTCCCCATTAGTGTTAAAAATTAGAGATATTGAAATTGAAAACAATGAAAAATTAAGAAATATGGAAGGAATAATAGTTATCCCTGAATTCTCCAATGTAAGAGAAGAACTTATAAGAAATATTAAAAAAAAATAATAGAATTACGCCTTCGAAATAGTTCTTCTTGTTAATATTCGAAAACACATAATTTTATAGATATGAAATAACTTAGACTTCATAACAGTAAATCTTCTAGTCTATATTAAGCAATGTATGATGACCCTTCAGACTATTAAACATAAAATCACTAAGGACTTAAAGAGCATTATCCCAGAATTGCGGAGTGAAAGTACTAATTTTCAAATTATTGAGCTCCCCAGTAAAAAAAATACTATATTCCATATCATTTTTGACACAGAACCTCTAGAGTTTCCAAAGGAATTTATAATTAAGATGTTTAAAACCAAAAATATTGTTAGTGAAAATAATATCTTAATTAGGCTTAAGAATCAAAATTTTCATGTCCCAACGGTTCTGAAGTTGAAAAAACCTTATCTACTCTTGGAAAAAGTTGAAGGAATTACATTATGTGACTTCATTAACGATAATTTAAAAGATAAAAAACGATTAGAAGATCTAGATTCAAAAGTAAAAACTCAAATTATTTACAGCATTGAGAAGCTGGCTGAATGGCTTGCTGAGTTACATGAAAAAAATATAGTTAGAAAACGATTCTCTGATAAAGTGTATGTATTAAACAAAGGAGACACGAGGTTACGCGATTTTATAATTAATTTTCAAAAAAAAGTTCTATATGGAGTGGATTTTGAAGATTCTTACGAAGGGAATCATTTGGATGATCTAGCTTGGATTTGTTGCTCATTACTCGATACTACTCCTGGACTCTTTGATATGGATGAACCTAAACATAAAATTGATTTAATAAATCATTTCTTAAAATTTTATTATCAACTTAGCTCATCATTTCATTTTGATTTTAATTATCTAGCTGAAAAGATAATTGAGAATTTAAACATTGTAATTGAAAGAAGAAACCTCCCCTTTGGAAGAATAGGCAAAAAAGCCTTTATTGAAGATATATCTAGCGAATTGTAGTAGAGAGATGATCAAATAGAAAGCAGATCTCAATCCCAGAAAATAAGATCATCCAAGACTGATATTTTCCCCTTTAAATTGATCTTCGTTATAAAGATTTGCTCAAAAGTTTTTAGGATAACATCTGTTGAATCTTGAACAAAACTATCCATTTCCTTCTTTTTTAGAAATATAAATTCTTTATTTGTAATTCTTAAATATTCTTCATCTGAAATTTGATATAGTTTTTTTATATATTCTAATTGGCGCTGAATTCCTTCTCTTGGGAGAAACTCTAAGAAATCTTCATTGTATTCTGCATTGAGAAAGTCTGTCCAAAAAAGGGAATCTTTATTTTCTGTTATATAGATTTTGTCCAAATCATACCAATCTCTTTTAACCTTCCAGATAAAGTTTGAGTCTGCACGAAGTTCACTCAGATATTTGTCCTTTAAAGGTTTCATTATATAATAGTTCCATAGATTATCTGTAATAAGGTGGGAAAAGTATCCAAGAAAGAATGATTCATTCCTCTTCAAAGACTCAATTTTAATTTCCTTTAAATATTTTAAAAAGAATCCAATATCACTTAAAATGAATTTATCTAATTTATTTTCGAGAAAATTATCTTCTAATATCGTATAATGAGTAATATCTTTTGATGGGGTAAAAGAGGTCCAATCTTCATTAGGAACCCCGCCATCGGGAGCAATATTCCCTATAGCAAAAATACTTCTGTTTATTGCGGGGTATACTTTCAAGATATTCTCTGCAATACGAAAATGAGCACCCCATGTTGCCATATCAATCAATTTTAACAAATCAGCTAATATTTATAAATTTATACCACTTTTTTCTACTTATAAGTAATATCTTAATCTGAATTCCCCATCCTTTTTATTCTTCTAGATAAATTTATAAGTAATTTGTGATTTTACCCAACCATAATCGTTATGTATATCCGTACATAATGATAATTTAAACAAAAAAATTGAAAATTTATATGTCTTCGAGAAAACCATTAAAAGAAACAATACTCGAACATAAAGCAACTTTGTTAATAGCAGTAGTAATTATTGCAGGGGGATCAATTGGAACATATTTTGCAATAGATTACCTAAATGCCCAAGATCCCGAAAAAATTACTTTAGCAACAACCACTTCTACATATGACTCAGGACTTTTAGATTATTTGTTACCAGAATTCACTGAACAAACAGGGATTCAAGTGAAAGTCCTCTCAGTAGGAACTGGAACGGCAATACAGTATGGAAAAGATGGAAATGCTGACGTAATACTTGTTCACTCTAGGTCGAGAGAAGATGATTTCGTTAATTTAAGTCTTGGTGCAGGAGGATTATCATATGGTATTCATCGTGCATGTGTAATGTTTAATGACTTCATCATAGTTGGACATTCGTCAAATCCTGCTGATCTACAACTAGGGGATAATATAGAAACTGTTATGAAAAAGTTAGAAG